>Ga0316217_10000052_pt1 | contig 172609 bp, 109 predicted proteins | sample 1anoAmetaG_FD_203633 | JGI IMG/M metagenome (GOLD analysis project Ga0316217, IMG submission 203633) | Freshwater microbial communities from Trout Bog Lake, Wisconsin, USA - 1anoA | ecosystem: Environmental > Aquatic > Freshwater > Lake > Hypolimnion/Profundal zone | place: USA: Wisconsin... | reverse complement strand
AGAATCGTGGACAAATTTGTTGAGCGTAAAACCACGCTCAAAACCGGGGCAGCGCCGGTCAGCTGCGCGACCGAGCATCACCTTAAACTCGATCCTTTATTGTCTTGACTATAGGGTCCACTTAAAAGTAATAGGCTATGTTAGGCGCAGTTGTTGATTTCCCTCGGGGCACCCAAGGCGGGCGAATACAAGATTCGCCCCTACCAGTACAATGAGTAGGGGCGAACCTCGTGTTCGCCCGTGAGCTGCGTCCGCATTCGCCCCCGCGTGGGCACGGGGTGCCCACCCTACGCTACGCCCTTTCCCAATAAGCCTTACCGGGCGCCTATTCCAGCCTGAGCGCCACGAAGAGGGAGGAGTCGCCTCGCCTCAGTAACACCCTCAGGTAGCCTCCCTTTTTGATCGCGCTGACTGCCTTGCTGTAATCCGCCACCTGGGTGATGCGCACGCCGTTCACCTCACGGATCAGGTCCCCCTCCAGGATTCCCGCCCGGTCCGCCAGGCCGTCGGGCTGCACCTCGGCGACCACGACACCGCGATCGCCCTGCACCCGCAGCGCCTGGGCCCGCTCCGGGGTCAGCTCGGCTACCTTCAGGCCAAGCCGGTCGCTGGGGAGCGCCTGGTCCTCGGCCCCCTCGCCGTCCTTCAACTGCTCGACCGTCACCGGCAGCGACTCCTGGCGTCCGTCGCGCTGCACCAGCACGGTCACCTTCTTGCCGACCGGCGTCGAGGCGACCAGCCGCGGCAGCTCACCCATCTCCTTGATGCTCCGCCCGTCGAACTCGAGGATGATGTCGCCTCCCTTGATGCCGCTCTTTTCCGCCGGGCTGCTCTTCAGGACCTCGGCGACCAGGGCGCCGCGCTCCGCATCGAGGCCGAAGGATTTCGCCAGCTCCGGGGTGACCGGCTGCACGGTGACCCCGAGCCAGCCCCGCGTCACCTTGCCGGTCTCCTTGAGCTGGGTGATGATCGACTTGGCCATGTTGACCGGGATGGCGAAACCGATGCCCTGGCCTCCCGCGAGGATCGCCGTGTTGATGCCGATCACCTCGCCCTTCGTGTTGAAGAGCGGCCCGCCGGAGTTCCCGGGGTTGATGGAGGCGTCGGTCTGGATGTAGTCGTCGTACGGCCCGCTCCCGATGACGCGGCCCTGGGCGCTGACGATGCCCGCGGTGACCGTCTGGGCCAGGCCGAAGGGGTTGCCGATCGCCATCACCCATTCCCCCACCTCTATCTTGTCGCTGTCACCCAGGGGGGCGATCGGCAGGTTACCCTTGGCGTCGATCCTGAGCAGCGCCAGGTCGAACTTCTCGTCGCGACCCTTCACCTCGCCGCGGAACTCCCTGCCGTCGGAGAGCTTCACCTTGATCTCGTCGGCCCCCGCCACCACATGGTTGTTGGTCAGGATGTAGCCGTCCTCACTGATGATGAAACCGGAACCGAGGTTCTTCTGCTTGAAGGGATGCTGGCGCGGGGCGTCGAAGAATTTGTCGAAATACTCCTGGAAGGGGTCGTTCCCCGAGGGGTGCTGGCGCTTTTGGGGTGTTATCGTCTTGGACGTGCTGATGTTGACGACCGCAGGCTTCAGCCGCTTTGCCAGCGCGACGAAGTCGGGGAGCAGAGCCGCGGCCTGAGCGAGCCCCGTGCACAAGGAACCGACGAGTAGGGTGAGAACCAATGATTTCGCAACGACTGCTATCCTCATCTGCATGGCTACCTCCTGAAGAGAAAAATGTAGCTTGAAATTAATACCGGTGCGGGCTTTTGTCAAGGGTCCCCAGGAGGCCGCCCTCAGCGGGCGCGCACGTAAAAAAACGGACGACTTCCCGGCCGCGTGAAGGCGGCGGAGCAAATCGTCCGTCGAGGTACTATCTAATGATGGATGCAGCGGCTAAAGACTAATCCTCTTCCTTCAGGATGTAGCCGACGCCCCGGACCGTGTGGATCAGCTTCTTGTCAGCTTCACGGTCGATCTTCTTACGCAGGTAGTTTACGTAGACGTCGATGATGTTGGTGAAGCTGTCGAAGGTGTAGTCCCAGACATGCTCGGCGATCATGGTCCTGGTCAGCACCTGGTGCGGGTTGCGCATGAAGTACTCAAGCAGGCCGTACTCCTTGGCGGTGAGGTCGATCTCCTTGTCCTTGCGCCAGACCTTGTGGGTAACCGGGTCGAGGCGCAGGTCGCCGAAGCGGATCTCGGCGCCGCGGTCCAGCTCGCTTCTGCGCATCAGCGCACGAACCCGGGCCAGCAGCTCGGCGAAGGCGAACGGCTTGGTCAGGTAGTCGTCGGAGCCGGAATCAAGCCCTGCCACGATGTCCTCGACGGAGTCCTTGGCAGTCAGCATCAGGATCGGGGTGACGTTCTTTCTTTCCCTGAGGTCCTTCAGCACGGAGAGACCGTCCTTCTTGGGCAGCATCCAGTCGAGAACGATCAGATCGAACGCCTTCTCTAACGCGAGCTTCAGCCCCTCCTCACCGTCCGCCGCGGTGTGCACTTCGTACTGCTCTTCCTCGAGCCCGCGCTTAATGAAACTGGCGACCTTCTTCTCATCTTCAACCACCAAAATTCTCATGTTGATTACCTCTCTCTTTGTTGTAAGTATGTCGAACGCCTAATCGTGCCGAATCTCACCATGAAGCCTGCTCAGTATCTCGGCAGCAGACTCCTCCACCGATTTGTTGGTTACGTCTATAACAATCCAATCCGGATGCGCCCGGTAGTACCTGCGGCAGAGGGCTAGTTCCTCCTCAACCTGGCGGTAGTCAGCGTAGCTGCCGCGCGGGCTCTGCCGGAGATTTCTCAGGCGCGCGCATCTGATGTCCACCAGCCTCTGGGTTTCAATAATGAGCCCGACCACCCGGTCCTGATCCACCTCTTCCAGTTCGGCCGGCGGGTCGATCCCCTGCACCAGCGGGACGTTGGCGACCTTGTACCCCTTGTGGGCGAGGTACATGGAAAGCGGGGTCTTGGAGGAGCGGGAAACGCCGACCAGGACGATGTCGGCCTTGTGCAGGTTCCTCGGTTCCTGTCCGTCGTCCTGCTTTACGGTGAAGTCCACCGCCTCCATGCGCCGGTAATACTCGGAGTTCATCTCGTACTGCAGGCCGGGAAGCTTCTGCGGCCGCATCTCCAGGAACTCGGCGAGCTTGAAGAGCAGCGGCGTGATGAAGTCGACCGCCTCCAGCTGGCGCGCCTCGGCTTCGTTTCGGACCAGCTGGGACAGCTCGGTGTTCACCAGCGTGTAGAAGATGATGCCGGGAGTCCGGGACACCTCGTCCAGCGCGCGGATGACATCCTCGCGGTTGCGGATCTGCCCGACCCGGTGCAGCCGGACATCAACGTCCTTGAACTGGGTGAGGGCCGCCCGCGCCACGCGCTCTACGGTCTCGCCCGTGGCGTCCGATAATAGGTAAACATGGTTCATCGTGGCGTCCGCCCAAAAATTCTGCAGTTACCGGTAGATAGCCCCGGAATCGCAAGGTTCATTAGATATATACCATGTTTTTTCATTTTAGGCAAAACTAAAATTTAATGGGAAAATCTTTGAAAAAAAAGAGGGGTGCCGTCGCCCCCATTTTCTTTCATTATAATTACACCCGCACTTTAAACCGTTGTCAAGGTTTTCATTGCCAGGCCTTCTAATTTTCTGATACTTTGTCAGGATAATCGCAACCCAAAGGAGAAGCACCGCCTCATGCAAACAGACTGGGCTGAAATCGCCTGCGAAGTCCCGGCCGACATGGTCGACGCCATGGCCGACTTCCTGGTGGAACTAACCGGCAATGGCGTCGGCATAGAGAACCTGCACCTGGACACCTTTTCCCTCGACAGCCTCGAGGACACTCCCACCAAGACCGTGAAGGGCTACCTGCCGCTGGACGGCAACCTCGAGGAGCTGCGCATCAGGGTGGAGCATTTCCTTGCCGAGCGCGGACCGGCTTTCGCCGGCTTCGTCTACGTCCCCCCGGCCGTGAGCGTGATCAAGACCGAGGACTGGGCCAACAACTGGAAGGTGCATTTCAAGCCGGTGCGCATCGGGCGGCGCCTGGTTATCAAACCGACCTGGGAGGAGTATCATGAGCTCCCCGGCGACCTGGTGATCCAAATCGACCCGGGGATGGCCTTCGGCACCGGCGCCCATCCCACCACCCGGATGTGCCTGGAGTCCCTGGAGCGGATCTGTTTCGACCAGTCGGGAGGCAGGCTTCCCGATGCGGTGCTGGACGTCGGCACCGGGTCCGGTGTGCTCAGCATCGCCGCGGCGCTCATGGGCGCCTCGCGCATCACCGCGGTCGACATCGACCCGGAGGCGATCCGTGTCACCCAGGAAAACCTCCAGCTGAACGGCCTGGGGGATCTGGTGCAGGCTTCCACCACGGACCTGGGGCTACTGGCCGGCGAGTACGGCGTGGTTGTGGCGAACATCCTCGCCGAGGAACTGGTCCGGCTTTCGGCCCAGCTGATCGCCAGGATCGCCCCGGAGGGCTGGCTGATCCTGTCCGGCATCCTGACCGAGAAGGCCCAGTTCGTCAGGGCCGGATTCCCGGAGCTGACGCTCGTGGAAAGCCCGACGGAGGCAGAGTGGTGCTGCCTCACCTTCCGAAAGCCGCTCTAGGTGCGCACCTTCTTCCTGGGGGATAACCCGCTTTTAGGGGACACGGCGACCGTGACGGGTGAGCTCCACCGGCACATGGCGCGGGTGCTGCGGCTCAAGGCCGGCAGCGCGGTCGTTCTCACCGACGCGAGCGGCGGGCGGCTCTCCGGTTTTATCGAGGAGGTGGGGGCGAAGAGCCTGACCGTGCGCATCGGCGCCCGGGAGAGCGAGCCGGAACCGGAGCAGGCGCTGCGGGTCACCCTGTACCAGGGGCTTCCCAAAGGGGAGAAGCTCGACCTTATCCTGCAAAAGTGCACGGAGCTGGGGGTCGCCGAGGTGGTCACCTTCGATGCGGTGCGCTCCATCGTCAAGCTGCGCGGGGAGCGGAGCGCCGGGCGGCTGGAGCGCTGCGAAAAGATCGCGCTGGAGGCGGCACGGCAATCCGGCAGGCGCAGCGCGCCCAGGATCTCCATCGGCGGGGACCTGGATTCGGTGCTGTGCGACGCCGACCAGACGGTGAAGCTTTTGCTCTGGGAGGGGGAGCAGAGGGTCGGGCTGCGGGAGACCTTCGAGGCGCATCCCTTACCCGCGAGCGTGGCTATCGTGGTCGGTCCCGAGGGGGGGCTCGCCCCCGAGGAGGTCGCGCAGGCGCTGGCGCACGGTTTCACGCCGGTATCCCTGGGGAGACGCATCCTGCGCACCGAGACCGCCGGGCTTGCCATGCTGTCGATCCTGCAGTTTCATTGGGGCGACATGGGGTGAAACAGCTGACGTAACACAAAAAAAGGCGGGACCCGGTGGCTAACGGGTCCCGCCTTTTTTTTTTACTCACTCGTCCTCTCAGGCTATGACAGCCTCCAGCTCATCGCCAAATGCCTCGCGCTGCCAGCGCTTGAGGAGCGTCAGCTGTAGCGGGCCCGGCTCGGCCAGCGCCTCCAGGAGCGTGTTGTTGGCGACCAGGCCGACCCCCAGCCCGAGCTGCGCCGATTTGGTCTCCCTCCAGAGCTTGAGCCGCTTGACGCGCTCCTCCTGGGTCCGGTCCAGCACCGGCCGGCGCCCCGACTGGGTCTGGGGCAGCTTGTCCTGAGGCAGGGCGAGCCCGGCCGCCACGGCCTGCAGCAGGCCGCGACCCAGCCTGTCGATCAGCTTCGAGGACATGGTCTGGATGCCGACCAGCTCGAAGTTGGAACGGGGCTGCTTCTCCGCCAGCTCGCGCAGCAGGTCGTTGCCCAGTATCCTGAAGGGGGGAACGTCCGCGCTCTTCGCCTTCTCGTCTCTGAAGCGCAGCAGCTCCTCCAGCACGGCGAGCTCCCTCGGCTTCATCTTGTTGGCCCCCTTGAAGCGCAGGCACATCAGCTCCCCCTCGCGGGAGGCCGACCTGACGCCCGCTACCAGCTCGGACTCCTCCTCCACCCAGGCAAGCCTACCCTTGGCGATGAGTTCCGTCTCCAGCTGCCGGTACAGCTCGATCAGCAGCGAGGTGTCCTTCATGGCGTATTCCATCATCTCATTGGAAAAGGGGCGCTTGCTCCAGTCGGCCTTCTGGTAGCGTTTGTCCAGCTCGACGCCGAAGCGCTTCTTCAGCAGGGCGGCCAGGCCGAACTCGCTCTCCCCCAGGAACTGGCTGGCGATCATGGTGTCGAACAGGTTCACCACCTCAATGCCGAAATCCCGGTACAGGGAGCGCATGTCGTAGTCCGCGCCGTGGAAGATCTTCTTGATGGCCGGATTGGCAAAGATGGGGGCGAGAGCCCTCACGTCCAGGGAGGCCAGCGGATCTATGAGCCGGGTTTCCGATGCCGAGGAAACCTGGATCAGGCAGACCTTCTCCGTGTAGTGATGCAGGGAGTCCGCCTCCAGGTCGAAGGCGAGGACCGACTCAAGTGAGAGCCGCTCCACGAGGAGGTTTAAGCTGTTCTGGTCGGTAATCAGGTGTGCCGCAGCAGGTCGTGCATCAGTAGTGTTCGACAAAAGTTCCCATCCGTTTCCGCATCCGTATCGCGCATGCTGTGATTGATTTCAGGAAAAAACCGAGGACTCTCTGCCACCGCGGCAGGGTCCGGTTAAAACATTACAACCATTTCTTCTTATCTTCAAGGTTTACTGTCTCTGTCAGGCAATATTTGCCAGATAAATGCCCTCGCGTCACGGCATTGGGCCCTGCTTGGCGCAGGAAAAGGGTCAGGGGCCGATCTCGCGCAGCGCCTGCACGGTGCGCTCCATCTCCTCCATGGTGCCGATGGTGATCCTCAGCCCGTGGGATAGCACCGGATCCGTGAAGTGGCGCACCAGGATCCTGCGGTCGTACAACCCCTGATAGACCCGGGCGCCGTCACGGTCGGGCGGTGTCGCGAAGACATAGTTGCCGCTGGAGGGGATCACCTGGTAGCGAAGCTTTTCCAACTCGGCGCTGAACCAGGCGCGGGCGGCACGGATCTTCCCGACGCAGGAGAGGAAATACTCCTGGTCCCTGAGTGCCGCGACCGCGGCTGCCTGGGCCAGGCGGTCCAGGTTGTAGTGGTCACGGATCTTGTTCAGCGCGGCGATCACCTCGGGCCGCGCTATGGCCATGCCCACCCGCATCCCCGCCAGGGAATAGCTCTTGGAGAAGGTGCGCGTGACCACGACATTTTCCAGCGAGCGCACTAGGTCCAGGGAGTTTTCCTCGGCGAAGTCCGCGTAGGTCTCATCGATGACGAGCATGCCGGAAAGCTTGCCGGCCAGTTCAGCAATGTAGCGCTGGCTGTAGGTGAAACCGAGCGGCGCGTTCGGATTGGTAAGGAAAAAGATACGGCCGGGGTAGTCGGCCGGGATTCCGACCGGTTCGAACTGCTCGTTCAGGCCGAAGGTGCGCACCCGGGCGCCCTGCACGTGAGCCAGGGTCCCGTAATAGGAATAGGAGGGATGCACGTAGCCGATCTCCTCACCCTCGCCGGCAAAGGCCCTGATCAGGTTGTTGAGCACCTCGTCCGAACCGTTCGCCATGATGATCCAGGAGGGGTCGAAGCCGTACAGCTTCCCCGCTTCCTCGCGCGCCAGCCTGCTGGAGGCGTCCGGGTAGCGGCGCAGCCCGTCCCCGGCCTCCCGCACGATGGCCTCGATCACCCGGGGAGAGGGAGGGTAGGCGTTCTCATTGGTGTTTAGCTTGATGTAGGTCTCCACATCTTCGGGCTGGTAACCGGGGACATAGCCGGCCATCTCTGCGATGTTGGGCCGCAGGGTGATCATGGGAACTCCTTGCTAGTGCGTATTCATGATGACTATAACCAAAAAAGGGCCAGGACGTCACCTGTTTATAGTTGCTTGACGACTCAGTAGGTCTCCAGAACCCGGTACTGGGTGCTGCGCCGGACCGGGGTGAACCCGGCGCCGCGGATCAGCTCGATCATCTCCTCGCGGGACATCCGGAACCGGCAACCGGCCGCGGCCACCACGTTTTCCTCAAGCATGGTGCCACCCAGGTCGTTGGCGCCGAAGAAGAGCGCCACCTGAGCCAGCTTGGCCCCCTGGGTGACCCAACTTGCCTGCAGGTTGGCGATGTTGTTCAGAACGATCCTGGAAAGTGCCAGCACCTTCAGGTATTCCACGCCGGTCGCGCTGCCGCCGCCCAATTCGGTGTTGCCTGGCTGGTAGGTCCAGGGGATGAAAGCGGTGAAGCTGCCTCCTGCTGCCTGCAGCGTGCGCACCCTCATGAGGTGCTCGACCACGTCCTCGGGACGCTCGCGGCTGCCGAACATCATGGTCGCGGTGGTTGGCATCCCGAGGCGCGCGGCCTCCCGCATGACCTCCGCCCACCCCTGCCAGCCGATCTTCTTGGGCGAGATCTCGGCCCGGACGCTGTCCACCAGGATCTCGGCTCCCCCCCCCGGTATTGAGTCGAGCCCGGCATCCTTGAGGCGGACCAGTGTCGCCGGAATCGAGAGACCGGAGACCTGGGCGATCTGGGTCACTTCGGCGGGGGAGAGGGAATGGTTGGTGAGCCCGGGAAAGCGTGCTTTAATCTTCGCGAAGAGCCCCTCGAAATACTCGATGGTAAGCCCGGGGTGGAGGCCGCCCTGCATCAGGAGCTGGGTGCCCCCTTGGGCCACCAGTTCCTCGAGCTTGGTCATGATCTCGGAGGTCTCCAGCAGGTAGGCGTCTGCAGCACCCTGATCCCGGTAAAACGCGCAGAATTTGCATTTCGACTCGCAGACGTTGGAGTAGTTGACATTGCGGTCCACCACGAAACTGACGCAGAGCTCCGGATGCATGCGGCGCCTGATGGAGTCGGCCAGCTTGCCGAGCGCGAGGAGTTCTCCCTCGGTCAGCAACCAGAGGGCCTCTTCCGCGCTGACCGGTTCGTTAGCCGCGACTTTTTCGGTAATTATATTAAGCATCTAAGTTTAAACCTCGATCGTCTCCCTCCCTTGACGGGAGGGGGTCGGGGGGAGGGTGACTACGCCAACGAAGTCGTAAATGGCGCCTTCCCCCTCTCCCCGACCCTCCCCCGCGAGGGGGGAGGGAGGCAAATTGTCAATAAACCCTTAACTCGCGGTACAGGGTGTCGCGCTCGACCGGGACGCGCCCGGCCTTGGCGATCATGGAGACGATGTCGTCGCGGCTCATGGTCTGGGGGGTGTCGGCCCCTGCCTCGTGCCCGATGCGCTCCTCGACGACGGTCCCGTCCAGGTCGTTCACCCCGAAGGCGAGGGAGACCTGGGCGATCTTCTCCCCGATCATGACCCAGTACGCCTTTATGTTGGCGAAGTTGTCAAGGTAGATGCGGGAGACGGCGAGGGTCCTCAGGTCGTCCACCCCGCCGGTCCCGGCGCCGGCGATCTTCAGCTCGGAGTGCTCCGGCTGGAAGGCGAGGGGGATGAACACCTGGAAACCGCCGGTCCGGTCCTGCAGCTCCCGCAGTCGGCGCATATGGTCCACCCGGTCGGCGTGGCTTTCCAGGTGCCCGTAGAGCATGGTCGCGTTGGATTTGAGCCCGGCCCCGTGCACCTGCTCCATGATGTCGAGCCAGGCGGCCCCGGAAATCTTCTCGGGACAGAGCTGGTTCCGTACCGCCGGCGCGAAGATCTCGGCACCGCCGCCCGGCAAAGAGCCGAGCCCCGCTTCCTTGAGGCGCTCCAGGGTCTCCGGGATGGAGAGCTGGGCCAGGTCCGAGAGGTAGGCGATTTCTACCGCAGTGAACGCCTTGATGTGCAGGGACGGTGACACGGCCCGAATGGTGCGCAGCAGCTCCAGGTAGAACTCGAAGGGAAGCTCGGGGTGCAGCCCGCCGACCACGTGGATCTCGGTGGCGCCCTGGCCCAGCGCCTCTTGGGCGCGTTGCCGGATTTCGTCGAGGGTCATCAGGTAGGCGCCCGGCTGGTCCGCGGTCCGGGAAAAGGCGCAGAAAAGGCAGCGGTTCACGCAGATGTTGGTGTGGTTGATGTGGCGGTTCACGTTGAAGAAGACCCGGCGGCCGTTACGCCGCTCGTTCACCGCGGCCGCGAGTTCGCCGACCGCCAGCAGGTCGTGGTGGCCGAAAAGAAAGAGCGCCTCGGCTTCGTCTATCCTGGCTCCGGCGTGCACCTTTTTTGCTATGGCTGCAAATGTGGTCATGGGGGTCCTTGGTTGTGCAACGGCGTTTTTTCCATCGGACCGATCGGTCGGATCGGACGCGGGCTTGCTCGCTGGCCTAGTTGCCCCAGCGCCGGAACAGGGTGTGGCTGACGCCGACGCTGTCCAGGACCTTGCCGACCACGAAGTCCACCAGGTCGTCCAGCGTCTCGGGGTGCTGGTAAAAGCCAGGCATGGCGGGCACAATTTTCACCCCAAGCCGCGCCAGCTTCAACATCTGCTCCAGGTGGATCGCGTTCAACGGGGTTTCCCTGGGCACCAACACCAGGGGACGCCCTTCTTTCAGCATGACGTCGGCCGCGCGCTCCAAAAGGTTGCCGGAATTGCCGTTGCTGATCCGGGAAAGGGTCCCCATGGAGCAGGGAGCGACGATCATGGCATCCGGCGCCGAAGAACCGCTGGCGATGGGCGCGCTGAAATCGTCTGTCGCATAGTAGTTGAGCGCCGCAGCGTCGGCGCGAAAGTAGCAGCTGAGCTGGTCGGACACGGAGGCCGCTCCTCCCCAGTCAAGTCCACGCTCCTCCTTCAGGACCGCAAAACCGGCCGCGCTGATCAGCATGCTGACCCGGACCCCGGAGCGCAAGAGTTCCTCACCCAGCCTCAGCCCGTAGAGCGCACCGGAAGCCCCGGTAACGGCGAGGGCGATGTGCCGCGCCCTCATGCCGCGACCTGCAGGGTGTCCAGCAGGGTGGCCAGGCAGAGGGTCACGCTGATGTAGCCGTTCATGCTGAAAAAGGCCGCGTCCAGTTTGCCGAGGTCCCCGCCGCGCAAAAGCCAGTGCTCGTAGAGCAGCATGCCGCAGGCAGCCGCGAGCCCGGCGAGGTACCAGGGACCGAGCTGCATGCTGAAGTACAGGGCGCCCAGGAATCCGCAGGACGCCAGGTGGAAAAAACGAGCGGTCCAGAGCGAGCCGGAGACGCCAAGCGCCGCCGGTATGGAGTGCAGGCCGCTGGCCTTGTCAAATTCAAGGTCCTGCAGCGCGTAGAGGATGTCGAATCCGGCCACCCAGAATAGGACTGCGAGCCCCAAGAGGTAGGCGGGGAACTCCGCTTCCCCACGCACGGCGATCCAGGCCCCCAAGGGGGCACCGGCGAGACAGATGCCGAGCACCACGTGCGCCAGTGCGGTGAAGCGCTTGCAGTAGGAATAGAGCAGCAGGAAGCCGAGGGCGACCGGCGCCAGGTTGAAGCAGAGCGGGTTCAGCATCCGCGCGGCCCACAGCATGAGCAGCACGGAAAGGGCGATGAAAACCAGCACGGCGGCCCGGCTGAGCAGCCCCGCGGGAATGGCGCGGCCGCTGGTGCGCGGATTCTTGGCGTCGATCTCCGCATCGATGACACGGTTTAATCCCATCGCGGCGGAGCGCGCCCCGACCATGGCGGCGACTATCCAGCCGGCCTGGGCCAGCGTCGGCAGGCCGCGGGCCGCCAGGAGCGCGCCCGTGAAAGCAAAAGGGAGCGCGAAAATCGTGTGGGAAAATTTTATCATCTCCAGGAAGACCCGCACCCTGGCGTATAGTGTCATTTCAACTCCTGCCTGACTGCTCATGGCAACCTTTCCGTCCCCGCCGACCAGAGGAACCCCCCCGCTCCGATATGCTCTGGGCGTCATGGCCTCGCCGTGCGCCTGCGCTCCGACTACTCCGCTTGTTCCGGGTTCCAGGGACGCCAGCCGTAATTATCCTTAACTGCAAGTTTTTATCACTTCCCCAAAGCGAAGACAATGTTTTTCTTCCCGTTCCGTTGTCTCGGGACGCCGGTTGCGCGCGCGTTCGGGAGACCGGCAACCCGGAAAAAACAGCCGGTAAAAGAGCGCGCCGCCCCCTAAACGCATTAAAGAGTGTTAACATGTATTGGCGGCTGCCCGTTGCGCAGGGGGCGGCCGCTGTGCAGACCCTGAACACCTCCGTATTGATATCGATTTGCAAATACTCTGGCCGGCTATCATTAAAACCATTCCGGTCCGGCTGCTTGCGGCTTTGTGTGCAGCTTCGCCCGTTATGGCACCCTGCGTGTAATGGATAAAGTAACGACAGCCAAAGGGGGCCACCATGAACGCCAGAATGACACCAGGCGCACCGACCAAAATAGCAGGGCATAGCATCAGAGCAGCAATCCTTTCCCTGGCCCTGGTTTTTGCCGGCTGCGGCGGGGGAGGGGGGAGCGCCCCCGCAGTAAGCGGCGTTGCGGCGAGCGCGCCCACAGCGCAAACCGAGGCAGCGGCGAACGCCTTCTCGGTGACGGGCGACACGTACGGGATGCAGAGCGCGACCTACCTCGCCTCCACCAAGTCCTCGCTGGGCATCGTGCTGCGGGCTGCCATCGCCTCCAGCATGACCGACCCGAACTTCATGACGGTGGCCCGCATCGATATTCCGCCCAACGCGGCCATCAGCACCTTGAGCGACTACTCCCTGGGGGCAACGGCAACTGCCCAGGTGTTCCCAGGCAACGTCTACTTCCTGAACGGCCACCCCTCGACCCTGCTGAGAACCGTCGACGGTACCATACGTTTCACCTCTTTCGGCGGCAACACCGGCGACAGGATCTCCGGGTCCTTCAGTGCGGTCGTGGAGGATGGCGGCGACACCTCGAGCCCGAAGGCGCGTTACAGCATCAGCGCGAATTTCGACTTCACCACCGACAGCTACGGCTCGGTGACTCCGGCGGTTCCCTCCCCGGTCCAGGCGGCCAGCGCCAGCTATGACACGAACTGCGCCTCCTGCCACGCCCTGGGTAGCCATGATCCGACCTCGGCCGGCGCCGGCGACCTGGCCCTCAAGGGCGGCAAGCTGAACGCTCCGTTCCCTGGGAACCAGTCCAGCCACCAGGGAATCCGCCTGGCAGACAGCGAAATCACCGCCCTGAAGGTCCTGCTGAACAGCAACTAGCCGCCGACTCGATCCCGGCGCAACCTGCAAGAGCCCCTGCCGGTTGCGCCGCACGCGCTGCCAGCGTCAGCCAGATCTTACCAAATCCCACCAATTCCCCCATAATCCCGCCAAATCACAGCTCTTGAAGTCCCGCTAACTAGTCAAATCCAGTGCTTTTTTACTTACATTTTCTTGCTGCCCGCGTCCCGCGTGGCAGGAACAGAATGTGCACTTAGCTACTTCCGGTTGAGTTTTTTCGCTCATTCCGTCATATGGCCAGTAAGCGGGCCCTCAGCCAGGCGGGGTAGGCAAGGGATTTCTCCCCATTAAACAGCAGTGTAAGGCGCTCTCATTGGTAAAATACCTTTATGTTTCTCAAGTTATTTGCTATTGTGGCACAATTTTCCATTCCCTGCCCTGCGTAGCTAAAAGACCGGAAGGGGCACCGCCAAATGCCCAGACCGGGCGAGGCCCAGGTTAGTGACTGACAACGGGCGGCAGAATTTATTAGATATTGAGGATTTATCACTAATTAGATCAAAAAAATGCAGAGCGCTTGCCGCCGTCAGATTAGGGTAATCCGGCGCAATCTTACGGCTAAACGACCGGACCAGACCGCCGACGAGGAGATTATTTGAAATAAACCACCCCGCAGTTACATAACGTCTACTCCGACAAAGGCAAAACCGGAGCAATCCGGTGACGCAAAGCCACGGGTCCCTGACTCTCTCTTCGAGGGTGGTGGATAGCCGGGTTACCAAAGAGCTTGTGGAGTCAGCACCCCTAAGGACGCCAGTTTGTCCAAAGGATAGGAATGCCCGCCTCCACCTGAAGGCGGGCATTTTTTGTGACTTCGGGCGCACCTGCCAACCCCGGGATAAGAACGACTTCAGCGTAGCGCAGAGAGGGATCATGAATCAAAACAGCGTAACAACCGCACCAGGAAAGGAGAACACCATGAGAACGAAGAGCCGTATTGCCGGGTTCATCCTGGCAGCCATCGTGGCCTTGCCGCTGGCAGCATGGGGACAACCGAACGTCGCCATCACCATCAAGGCCCAGAAAGAGGTGAGTGTCACCGTCAACGGGAAACAGGTCAAGAAGAAGATCGCAGCCAAGGGAGTGCAGCCGGGCGATGAGATCATCTACACCTTGGCGTACGTCAACTCGGGAACCGAGGCGGCGAAGGACGTCGTCATCAGCGATCCGATCCCGGCCGGTACCATCTTCATCCCCGGCTCCGCCAGCGAAGTCGGCGATCTCACCTTCTCCATCGACAAGGGAAAGAGCTACAAGAGGGCGACCCTGCTGACCTATGAGATCAAGGCCAACGACGGCAGCATGCAAAAGAGGGTAGCCTCGCCCGACGATTATACCGACATACGCTGGACGATCAACCTGATACCTGCCGGGGGCAAGGGGTCGGTGAACTTCAAGGTCAAAGTGAAATAAATAGCAGTCAGTTCCATTCCACCTTAACTGAAACCAAAAAAGGAGCTCAGATGAACAATCCTAGAAAGGCAAGAGAACCGACAGACTAAGGCATGAAGCAGACAGACTAAGGCATGAAGCAGACAGACTAAGGCATGAAGCAGACAGTTGAACCATTTAATTGCATTCCATTTGATCGAACCAAAAAAGGAGAACCAATGAGAACGAATCAGAGCAAGCAGGCAGCGCGGGGTCTCTGTGCCGCCCTGGCGATCACCGCCCTGGCAGCCATCGGCTCGCCAGGAACCGCAGCGGCCAGCACGACGGCCGGAGCCACCATCCTCAACATAGTCCAGGTGAACTACAAGGACGCGACCGGTACGGGTACCGTGTACAGCGCCGCCTTCTCGACCGCGATCACCGTCAATCTGGTCAAGGCCGGGCTGAACATCACCTCGCCGCCCAACTCGGCGGCCATCCCGGGCTTCACCTGCCTTGCTGACGGCAGCTACGCGTCCGGCGACACCTTCACGGCCTACTACGCGATGACGGCCACGGCCAACGGCCAGGACGTCTACAACCTGTCCATAACGGACACCCCCATTTTCGCCAGCACCGCCACTGCGGTCTACTCGCTCCTCGACTACACCGGCGCGGTAACCGCGGGACCGATCTCCACCTCGAACACCAGGACCCTTAACAGCGCCATCGTGGTCGGCACTCTCGGCGCGGACACCCTGCTCTTCCCGGGCGGCTCGCTGAAGCCTGCAGGTAGCGGCGGCCTGGCTCCCAACGATATCGTGGTCGTGGATTACGGCGCAACCAAGACCGCCTACCTGGTCAAAACGGTCACCCTCGGAAACGCCAAAGGGTACTCGATCTCTGGCACCGTCGCGAGCACGACTACCGGTATCACCACGGCAGAGGTACAGGACAAGGTGCAGGTGCAGGCCTTCAGCAATAACGCCCTCGGGATCGGCTCCGGCGCGGTCGGTGCGGCTCCGGCCTTCAGCACCACGGCACCCGCAATCGGCACGGTGGTGGGCCAGATGGTGCTGGTCAAGATCGACGTATCGGCCAAGACCAACGTCATCGGCCCAGGTAACGACGCGCACGTAAGCTACACCCTCACCACGACGGACAGCTCCTCCGGTAACACCCAGTACGTCGGCGCCAGCGGCACCCACATCTGCGACGCCGGCCTTTTCAAGACGACCCAGCTCTCCATCAAAAAGACGGTGGCCAACATCACCAATCCGGCGATGACCACCACCGGCAACCCCGGGGACATCCTGGAGTACACCGTGGTGGTGAATAACCCCGGCGGCCAGGCAGCCCTGACGGCCATTGTCGACAACATCCCCTCCTACACCAAGCTGGTAACCTTCCCGACCACCTACAACACCGCTCCCAGCAACGCCTACAGCGGCATTTTCGCCACCGTCACGGACGGCACCCACAGCGTCAGCCTGACGGTCGATGGCACCACCGAAGCAGCGGCCCAGCCGACAGGTATCGCACCGACAGTCGGCTACGGCACCGCGACCGGGGTCACCGCAGGCTCCGCTCTCAACTTCTTCCTCGGGCAGGGCTCCACGGTGAGCGCAGGCGGGACGGTGCCGTCGTGCAACGACAACACCAAAAACACCCAGCTGCTCTGCGTCGGCGGCACGACCGCCTGGTACCAAACCTACACCCTCAAGTACCAGGTGAAGGTCGACTAGTTCAGTCTTGTTATGCTGTAATTTGAAGGCGTTCCGGCTCTCGCCCTGAGGGCCGGAACGCCAGCGAGGGAGATTCTGTGAAAAATTCAATCAAAGCACTACTGGCGCTGGGGCTTGCGCTGCCGCTTGCCCTTTCGGCAACGGCTTCCTTTGCCAACACGGCCGCCAACACCGCCATCGTCAACAAGGCCGTCCTGACCTACAACGGCGGCCTGACCGCCCAGTCCTCGGTCACCGTCGTGGTCGCCCTGGTTCCCTCCACCCCCAACGCAACCATCAACCCGGCCAACGGCGTCTATACCGCAGTCGACAACCAGCCGCTGTCCAACACCGTGACGGTAACCGCCACCGCCAACGGACCGGCGACCTACACGGTAGCCCCGTCGGTCAGCGCTCCGGTTAACAGCACCGCGCCGTCGGTCACCGGTGGCGCCAGCATTTCCCTGGGCGCCACCATAACGGCGGGCACCGGCAGCGCGACCTCCATCGTGGTCCCCGCGCCCAACGGCGGCGCAACCACCAACAACTCGCCGGTTAACGGCATCGGCGTCGGCTCCATCATCGTCTTCACCATTAACAACACGATCTACGCCGAGCAGGTGACCTCGACGGTATACAACTCCGCCACCAACACCTTTACCATCAACTTCGGCACCGCGCTGGCAGCGGCCGATGTCGCCGGCAACGTCGCGGGCCTCCAGGTCGGTGAGCGGCAGCAGGTGACCCTCACCGCCAAACCGGGCACCATCGTGGCACTGGGCAGCAACATCACCTCGACGATCAGCGCCGCCGTCTCGGCTGCCGTCTTCGGCCCCGGGTTCTCCACGGCACCGACCACGGTGGACACCTGGACCTCGACCCCGCCGACCATCAGTTTCCAGAAGTATTCCCGTAACGTGACGTCGAAGGTCGCCGGTTCCGGCGCCCCGCACACCAATGCCAACATCGAAGGTAACACCGGCGCCGGCTCACTTCCCTACTTCACCGGCGGAGTCGTCGGCGCCCCGGGCGAGATCATCGAGTACATCGTGGAGGCTTCCAACAGCGGCACCAGCTCCTTTGATCTCACCAACTGCGCCATCACGGATACCCTGCCGATCGCCTATGTCCAGGATCCGCTGCTCACCCCCTACACCGGGACCAAGCAGGTATTCTACATCGACAACACGGGCGCGACCCAGCAGACCTTCGACCTGACCGCCAACGCTTCCGGCGGCAGCCTGGCGAGCTACGTGAGCCCCAACCTGGTCGTCAACGTCGGTGTCGGCGCCAACAGCACGACTCCCGGGACCATCCCGATCGGCAAAAGCGTCACTATCGCCTATCAGGTGAAGATCAAGTAGGGAGTCAAACGGCCTGATGTTCATGAACCGGATCAACAACCTTTGCAGCAGCCTCTCCGGCCTTCGGGCCGGGAGGTTTGCCGGTGTCCCGCGCGGGAACCGGCAGGGCCGCGGCACGTTCGTGCCGCGGAGCGCCGCAGGGGTGCGTCCGGCGGGCGTCAGTCTTTTCCGGATCCTGGCGCTCCTGACGGCGCTTGGGACCCTCGCCCTGGCGCCGCAGCAGGGAAGCTGCGCAGCCACCGGCGACAAGATCGTCAACAAGGCGAGCTTCAGCGCGCTGGAGATAGGCACACTGTCCAGCGCGGTGACGGTAACCGCCGTCAACCGCACCAAATCGGTCACCGAGTTTTTCAAGTACGCACCAGGCGTGGCGGGCGCCACGAGTGTCACGGTAGCGCCCGCCAGCTTCCTGAACGCCGGCGGCACCCTGAGCCCGCTGCCGGCTCCCCTGACGGCGGGGACCCTGACGCCCATCGACCTCTCCGCCCCGGTAGCGCTTTTGCAGTACAGCACCTTCCATGCGGGCGAGCCGGTATTCGTCCAGGTCACCGATCCGGACCAGGACATCGACCCCAGCAAGGCGGGGACTGTCCTGGTGACCGTTTCCGACCCGACGACCGGCGACAGCGAAACGCTGCAGCTGACCGAGACCGGCCCGCATACCGGCGTCTTCATCGGCTACATCCAGACAACCCTGGCAGGAAGCACGGCGAACAACGGCACGCTCTCGGTCACCCAGTCCAGCTCCATCACCGCCCGCTACACCGACAGCGCCGACGCGAGCGACACCTCTTCGACGACCGCGCTGGTCGACCCGCTCGGTATCGTCTTCGATTCACTCACCGGCAAGCCGGTGGACGGCGCCAAGGTCGAACTGCTCAACGCCGACGGCACGCCCGCCCTGGTGCTGGGCGACGACGGCCTGAGCTCCAACCACTTCCCCAACGCGGTGGTGAGCGGCGGCACGACTACCGACACCGAGGGAAGAATCTACACCTTCAACCCCGGCAGCTTTCGCTACCCGTTCGTGGCCCCGGGGGACTACATCCTGAGGATCACCCCGCCGGCCAGCTACAACTATCCCTCGACGGTCTCGACGACCAAGCTGCAGACCCTCCCGGGCGGCCCGTTTGCCATCGGGGACGGCTCCTACGGCAAGGTCTTCACGGTCCCGACCGGACCGGCCATCCGGGTCGACATCCCCGTTGACCCGAAGAGCGGGATCCTCTGGCTCTCCAAGAGCGCCGGACAAGCCATCGTCTCCGCCGGCGAATACCTGAGCTACGACCTCACCCTGGAGAACAGCGACACGGTCGCCACCGTCTCAGCCGCGATCGTGAGCGACCAGCTCCCGCCCGGATTCCGCTACCGCAAGGGGACCGCACGCCTGAACGGTCTGGCGGCGGCCGACCCCCAGGTTTCGCCGGACGGCAGCACCCTCACCTTCCAGGCAGGGAGCATCGCGCCGAAGGGCTCGGTCATCATCCACTACGTGGTGGGGGTCGGAGCCGGAGCGAGGCCGGGCAACGCGATCAACAGCGCCGTGGCAACCGGGACCCCGAGCGTCGCCTCCAACACGGCGAGCGCAACGGTGGTCGTCCAGGAGCCATTCCTGCAGAGCCGCAGCATCATCATGGGGCGGGTGGTCGTCGGCACCTGCAGCGAGGACGCCGAGGCGAACAAGAAGGGGATGGAGGGAGTCGGGATCTTCCTGGAAGACGGCACCTTCGTGCTGTCCGACAAGCGCGGCATGTTCCACCTGGAAGGGGTTACAGCCGGCACCCACGTGGTGCAGCTCGATCTCGACTCGATCCCCGAAGGCTACCAGATCCTGCCCTGCGAGCAGAACAGCCGTTTCGCCGGCCGGGCCTATTCCCAGTTCGTCGACCTGCAGGGCGGCACCATGTGGCGCGCCGATTTCCATCTGGGAAAAACTGAACTCATCCCTCCGACGGCGGAAGCCATCACCCTGAAGAGCCTCGCCAAAGCGGGGGGGGTACCGGTCGAGCCGCCCGCCACGTCCCTGTCCGGCACCTCCGGCTCCGGTACCTCCGGCAGGGCCGCGGGGCAGAAGATGGAGGGAGCGGGCGCCGCGGCCTACAAGGGCGAAGTGACCATCGAGATGATCAGCAGCCAGGAGGGGGAGTTCATCGACTACCGGATCCCGCTGCAGGCAGCCGGCGTGCCGCTTAGCAACCTGCAGCTCACCGTCACCCTGCCAAACGGCGCCATCTACCACAGGGGAAGCAGCAAGCTGGACGCGGCCGCCATTCCCGACCCGGAACTCGCGGCCGGGAGCCTGCGCTACCTGCTCGGCTCCGCCGACGCCGACTGGCAGAAGGAACTCAGGTTCCGGGTCTCCCTGGATCGCAAGACCAAGGCAGGCGAGTTGCAGACCAAGGCCGCACTTAGCTTCGACAGCCCGACGGCCAAGGGGGTCACGGCGCCCGAAGTCGAGAACCTGCTCTCGCTGGTCAAGGAAGAAAACCGGGTTTCTCTCCCCTCGATCGTGCTGCATCCGCACTTCCCGACCTTCGGCGCCGAATTGAGCGCGGAAGACCGCCAGCAGCTGGACGAGCTGGTCCTGGTGCTGAGCCGCTTCAGCATCGACCGCATCGACGTCACCGGCCACACCGACATCGTCCGCATCGCGCCGCGCAGCCGCAAGGTCTACGCCGACAACACCGCCCTCTCCTTCGCCAGGGCGAGGAGCATCGGCCGCTACCTGACCGCCGCGCTGCACCTGCCGCCCGAAAGCCTCGAACTGACCGGCAGGGGCGAGCGGGAGCCGGTGGCGACCAACCGGACGCCGGGCGGCCGCGGCATGAACCGGCGGGTCGAGGTGAAGGTCTCGCTGTCGCAGGACTTTGAGACCTCGCGCCTGAGGATCGTCAAGGAGAGAAGCGGACTTAAGAAGCAGGAGACCCTCGGAGCCCCGGTCACGACCGGCCTCGCGCAGGCGGGGCAGCTCAGCAAGGTGCCGCCCGTTGAGGAGGTCATGGTCATGAAGGGGGCCTCCCATGCGGCGGAGGCGGCGACGCCGGCGGGCCTCCGCAAAACGGCTCTGCTCCAAGAAGCCTCCCAGCCCGGCACGGCCATCCTGTCGGAAAGGAGCGTCCAACCGGAAAAGAGCGTCCAACCGGAAAAGAGCGTCCAACCGGAAAAGAGCGTCCAACCGGAAAAGAGCGCCGAGCCGACGGGCGCTGCGGCGCCAAGCGGCGACTCCGCGCAGAAAAAGCAGGTCGCAGCGCTCCCTGCCAAGGCCGCAGAGCATGTCGAACTGTTCTCCGCCGTCAGCGACGGGACCATCAACTACCGCATCAAGCTGGTGGGGTTCAAAGGGGAGCTGAAGAAGGTCAGCGTCACCCTGGTGACGCCGAAGAGCCACCTTTACATGACCGGCACCAGCCGGCTCTCCGGTTTGCCGGTGCCCGATCCGGAAACCAAGCCGTCGGTGATCGCCTACAACCTGGCGAAGATCCCCGGCGACCAGAAGCTCGACCTCCGCCTGCAGGCGATCCTCGACAGCGACGACCAGGCAGAGTCCCAGGGGAGCAGCGTCACCGTCGTGGTCGCGGACAACGACGGCAAAGCGCTGCAAACCTTCAGCGCCGCGGCGGAGCTCTCCGACAACATGGACGAGATCAACAGGCCGGATCTTCCCCCTCCCGCGGAAAACACGGTCAGCCAGGATCGGAAAGAGAAGGACGAGGCGGAAGCTAAGCTCAGCGAATACGTGGAGAAGGTCCAGCCGAAGGCGGGCGGCAAAGCGGAGCCGGCCGATCCCAACGCCGCGCTGCACGTCACGGAGGCGGAGGGATTCATCTCCCCGACGGACGGGAGCGTCATTGCATCCAAGATAAATTCCATCAGGATCGTCCTCAACTCCGCGCTGACGCCGGTGATGACCCTGGACGGCAAGGAGATACCGGCCGACCGGATCGGTTTCAAGATGAAGGATCCCAAGAGCGAGAAGAGCCTGTACACCTTCATCGGGGTGGATTTCGGCGACGCGGGGGAACATGAGCTGCGCCTGAAGGGGATGGATCCCTTCGGCACCGCCCGTTTGGACAAGAGCGCCAAGGTGACCCGTACCGGCGACATCACCTCCATCAGGCTGGTCTCGGCGGAAGGGAACCTCGCCGACGGCAGGACCCCGGTGAGGGTCCGGATCCAGCTCTTCGACAAGGACAACAAGCCGGTGGTGGCCAACGCCGAGCTCTCCCTCAAGGGGGGGAACCTGCGCCCCGTGTCGGCGACGGGGAATCCGGGGCTCGATTCGGGAGCCGGCATGGTCGCCGTCGACAGCCAGGGCTGGATCACCTTCCAGCCGGTGACGGCCAGCGGGCTGTACCGGGCGCAGATCGCCTACAACAAGGCGACCCTGGACATCGAGACCTACGTCAAGCCGAAGATGCGCAACTGGATACTGGTGGGGCTCGCCGAGGGGACGGCCGGGTACAATAGCGCCGCCGGGCACCTGGAAAACCTGAAAGCCTCCGGGGAGGAGGACCGCTTCTACGACAAGGAGCGCGTCGCCTTTTACGCCAAGGGGACCGTCAAGGGGGAGTGGCTGCTGACCATGTCCTATGACTCCGCCAAGCAGAGCACCGGGGTCTCCGGCAACGCGCTGTTCCAAAACATCGACCCTAACGCCTTCTACACCCTGTACGGGGATTCCACGGCCCAGGGGTACGACGCCTCCAGCCAGAAGAAGCTCTACCTGAAAGTCGAGCGCGACCAGTTCAATGCCATCTACGGCGATTACGACACCGGGCTCACCGTCACGGAGCTCTCGCGCTACAGCCGCAAGCTAAACGGCGTCAAGGCGGAGTTCCGCTCCAAGGACTACGAGCTGACCGCCTTCGGCAGCGAGACCGGCCAGTCCTTCGTCAAGGACGAAATCCCCGGCGACGGCACCTCAGGGCTGTACCGGCTCAGCAGGCCCGGGATCGTCCTCAACTCCGAGACCATCACCATCGAGTCGCGCGACCGCTTCCACAGCGAGACGGTGACCGCCTCCCAGCAGCTGACCCGCTTTGTGGACTACAGCATAGACTACGATGCCGGCACGGTTTTCTTCAAGGCGCCGGTCATGAGCCGGGACGACCAGCTCAACCCGGTGTACATCGTCGCCGATTACGAGGTCCTGAGCGGCGGGGGGAGCGCCCTGACCTACGGCGGGCGCGCCGGGACCAAGCTTCTGGACGGCGCGCTCCAGGTGGGCGGCACCTACGTACACGAGGGGCAGGTAAACGGCGCCAACAACCTGTACGGCGCCGATGCGGCGGCGACCCTGGGTGCCGGCACCAAGGCCCGGGCCGAGTTCGCCACCTCCAACAACGATTCCGGCCCGTTCAAGTCGAAGGGGAGCGCCTACCTCGCCGAGGTTGTCCACACCGACCAGAAATTCGACTCTAAGGCGTACTTCCGCGAGCAGGAGGGGGGCTTCGGCCTGGGGCAGCAGTCGGCGACCGAGACCGGGACCCGCAAGTTCGGCGTGGAGGGAGCTTACAAGCTGAGCTCCGCCGCGACCCTGAACGCCCAGGCCTACCAGCAGGACAACCTGTCCGGGGGCAACGTCCGGGACTTCGCCGAGGTTTTGGGGAGCTACACCGACAAGGACCGGGGACTGACCACCCGGGGGGGGCTGCGCTACGCCAACGATACCCTGGCGGACAACAGCCACGCGACCTCGCTGCTCGGCACCGTGGGAGCCAGCTGGAAGACCCTGAACCAGCGGCTGACCCTGCGGGCCGACCACGATCAGGCGCTCTTCAGCAAGAACAACAACACCGACTACCCGACCAAGACCGTGCTGGGCGCGGACTTCCAGGCCACCAAGGCAGTCACCCTCTTCGCCCAGGAGGAGCTGACCTTCGGCACGGCGACCCGCACCGACACGACCCGGGTTGGCGTCAAGGCCACCCCCTGGACCGGGGGCACCTTCGCCTCGTCGGTCGGCAGCGACCAGACCGAGAACGTCGACCGGACCTTCGCCACGGTCGGCCTGGCCCAGAAGTGGCAAATCACCCCGCGCTGGACGGTCGACGGCGGCCTGGATCGCAACCAGACCATCCGCTCCGCCGTCAAGGGCGGCTACCAGTTTGACGTGAACGTCCCGCCGGCCTCGGGGGGACAGGACTTCACCGCGGTCTCGCTGGGAGCCAACTTCCAGGAGAAAAAGCTGACCTGGTCCAACCGTGCCGAATACCGCACCAGCAGCAGCGACAACAAGTGGGGACTGATAACGGGGGTCATGAACGAGCAGGGACTGTTCTGGGGCTGGACCGGCAAGCTGCAGGTGCTGCGCAGCACCTCGACGCTGGGCTCCAGCAGCACCGATGTCGATGTGCGCGTGGGGATTGCCTACCGCCCGCCGGTTACCCGCTGGATCCTGCTGGACCGCCTCGACCTGGTCTCGCACGACGATACCAGCACGACGGCGTCGACCCGGGGCAAGCGGATCATCAACAACCTGAACGCCAACTTCAGGCCGAACAAGAGGAGCCAGCTGTCGCTGCAGTACGGGGCGAAGTACGTCCTGGAACAGATCGACAGCACCGATTACTCGGGCTTTACCGACCTGGTCGGCCTGGAGGGACGTTACGACCTGGGGGCCAATTGGGACATCGGGCTGCGCGGCTCGATCCTCCACACCTGGGCACTGAATCAGCTAAGCTACAGCGTCGGTCCGTCCGTCGGCTGCAACGTGATGGAGAACGCCTGGCTCAGCCTGGGTTACAACCTGATCGGATTCAAGGACCGCGACTTCTCCGCGGCCAGCTTCACCTCGCAGGGACCCTTTGTCCAGTTCCGCGTGAAGTTCGACCAGAACTCCGTCAAGGACGGCCTGCAGGCGCTGAACCAGTAAAGGAATCCGTTTCCGGATTTGTTTACTGGTTCTGTTTTGCCAGCTAAGCCAGGTTTGCTGGCGCGCCTGGGCTGCGGCGACGGAAGCTGTCTTTGGCGCTGCCGGGCTTCCCTGTGCCGGGGCACTTGCTCCGGGTCTCCGTCCTTAACCCCTTTAGTTTTAGGCAGCTTCCCACGCCCGACTACGTTCGCCAGATGCTGAAGCTGTCCGATCTGGAGCGTGGATGCCGCTCCCACAACATACATACTAGAGAACCCGATATGCTCATTCAATGGCGGCGCAAACACCACAGCACCGACTTCCTCCGTATCGCTTTTCTTGCCCTGGCATTTCTGCAGTTCGCCGCGAGCGCCTTCGCCCTCATGTGTGCGGCTCCCGGCTCCAGCGGCCCGGTCACCATCTCCGGCATCGTCAACACCTACTACCCGGGGAGCGCCTCGGTATCGGCCGGGTCCAGCTCCGTACCGGTCGGCGCGATCGACGGCCGGGGTGCCTCGACCCCGATCGGAGCCGGAGACCTGCTGCTGGTGGTCCAGATCCAGGACGCCACCATCAACTACAGCAACAGCTCCTCCTATGGCGGCTCCTCCCCCGGGCAGGGGTACACCCAGCTCAACTCGGCGGGGCTCTACGAGTACGTCGCGGCGGCCGGCGCGGTGTCGGGGGGGCGCGTCCCGCTCGCCGCGGGCCTTACCAACAGCTACCACAGCGCTTCGGCGTCAGCGACCCAGGGGCAGCGCACCTTCCAGGTGATCCGGGTGCCCCAGTACTCCAGCGCCACCATCGGCGCCACGGTTACCGCCCCCTACTGGAACGGCTCCACCGGCGGCATCGTGGCCTTCGACGTCGCGGGGAAACTGACCTGGGGTGGCAGTCCCTCCATCGAAGTCACCGGACTTGGTTTCAGGGGAGGCGCCGCACAGCTGGCGAACGCCAACGCCACGGGGGTCATCCTGGCCAACACCGACTACCTCAACCCGCAGGGGGGAGGAGTCCTGGGGGTGGGGGGCGTCACCGGGAGTGTGCCCAACGGTGCCAAGGGGGAGGGGATCGCCGGCACACCGATCATCGTCTTCCAGGCCAGCTCCCCGAGCGCAGGAAACCCGGCCGGGGGCTTCGCCGGCTCCGTGGTGAACACCGGGGGGGTCGACGGCTCCACGGGCGGCTACCCGGGCGGGAGCTTCGCCCGGGGAGCCCCGGGCAACGCCGCCGGAGGGGGGACCGACGGCAACCCCCAGGGCCTCTACGTGGGGGCGAGCGGGGCCGACACGAGCTTCAACGACCAGAACACGGGGGGGGGAGGCGGCGGCAACTACGGCTCCGGAGGAACCGGGGGGTTCGGCTGGACCCCGGACATCCCGCCCGGCTCCCAGACCGGCGGCTTCGGCGGCGGATCGGTTCCCTCCTCCCCCTCCCTGCTCATCTTCGGCGGGGGCGGCGGCGCCGGGAGCAACAACAACGGCACCAACGACACCACCGGCATGATGAGCTCCGGCGGCGCCGGAGGCGGCATGGTCTTCGTGCGCGCCGCCTCCGTTGCCGGCTCCGGCACCATCAACGCCAACGGGGCCAACGGCAATATCTCCGCCACCCCGCCGAGCACCCCGACCGCCAACGGCATCATGAACGACGCCGCCGGCGGAGGGGGCGCGGGGGGCTCCGTGCTCCTCTTCGTCGACAACGGCGGCGCAGCCACCGGCGCCACCATCAATACCAAAGGGGGCGCAGGGGGGAACAACGCCCCGAACACGGGAGAGACGATTCGCTGCAACCACGGCCCGGGCGGGGGGGGGCTCCGGCGGCTACGCCGTGGTCTCCGGTTCCACCACCATAAACTACCCCGGTGGCAGCAACGGACTCACCTGCACCAGCAACACCTCCCCCGCGCAGTACGGGGCCACAACCTCCCCCGGCGGCGCCTCGCTGGTGAACCTGGGGGCGGGGCAGATCACCGGCTTCACGGCCAGCCCGGAGTGCTACCCGCGCCTCACGGTCACCAAGGCGACCTCCACCCCCAACGTGAACCAGGGGGGTGTCGTCAGCTACGCCATCACCGTGACCAACGCGGCCGGCTACGGCCTGGCGACCGGCGTGGCGCTGAGCGATACCCTCCCCAACACCCCCAACTTCAGCTTCGCCGCGACCACCTCGGTGGTGCTGGCGGGCGGAGCCACCCGCACCGCGACCGTCAATCCGGCGCCGGGCGCCCCCTCCCCCTCCTGGGGTACCTTCTCGCTTCCGGGAGGCGGTTCGGTCACGGTCAGCTTCACCGTCAACGTCGCTGCTGCCACTCCCTTGGCCACCTACCAGAACCCGGCGGCGGTGACCTACAACGACCCGACCGCCACCTCGGCGGGACAGACCATCACCCCCGGCGGCAGCTACGCGGGGAGCGGCGTCGGCACGGTCCCGGGCAGCAACTACAACCCGCTTTCCAGCACCGCCGAGGACGTGACGGTGCAAAGCCCCGCGACCTTCACCAAATCGTTCAACCCGACCAGCATCGCCATCGGCGGCACGACGGTTTTGACCGTCACCGTCACCAATAACGCCCCGATCGCGCTCACCGGCGCCTCCTTCACCGACAGCTACCCCGCCGGCCTGGTGAACGCCGGGACCCCCGCCGCCTCCACCACCTGCGTCGGCGGTAGCGTCGCCGCCGCGCCAGGCGGGACCTCCTTCACCCTGAGCGGGGCCAGCATCCCCGCCTCGGGGAGCTGCCAGGTGCAGGTGACGGTGACCGCGCCGGTGTCGGGACCGTTCAGCAACTCCATCGCGGCGGGGAGTCTCAGCGACGCCCAGAACATCACCAACATCGCCGCGGGATCGGGGACGCTCCTGGCACGGCCGACCATCGTCAAGTCCTTCAGCCCGATCGCGGTGAACACCAACACCAACGACACGCTGACTTTCACCATAAGTAACCCCAATGCGGTTTCCCTGACCGGCCTGGCCTTCACCGACAGCTATCCCTCCGGCCTGGTGAACGCAACACCGCTCACCACGGGGGGGACCTGCACCGGGCTCACCTTGAGCGCGAGCACGGTGGCCGGGGGCGGGCTCTTCAACGTGACCTCCGCGACCGTTCCCAGCGGCGGATGCACCATCACGGTGCTGGTACGCGCGGCCAGCGCGGGGAACTATCCCAATAGCACCAGCGGCGCCACCAGCACCCAGACGCCCGATGTCGGACTCCCCTCGCCGAGCGCGGCTCTGGGGGTGGGCGTCATCGTCATCAGCAAGAGCTTCTTGCCGGCCCAGATCATGTCGGGGGGGACTTCGACGGTCACCCTGACCCTGACCAACCCGGGCGGGATCACTCAGAGCGCGGGCAACTTCACCGACACCCTGGTGAACATGCAGACCTCAGCCAGCCCGGCCCTGGCAACGACCTGCAGCAGCATTGCCCCTGCCACCCTCGGGGCTGGGCTGACCTCGCTCAGCTTCAGCAACATCGGCATGACGGGTACCAGCCTCAACAGCTGCACCATCAGCTTCCAGGTGACGAGCAGCCAGACCGGCTCCATCCCCAATACCACCTCCGGCGTCACGACTGCTCTGCTGCCGACCGGTCCCCCTTCCAACACCGCGAGCCTCGTGGTGCTGCAGAAGCCGACCATAGCCAAGGCCTTCTCTCCCGCCTATATAAATTCGGGGGGGAGCAGCACACTGACCTTCACGGTCACCAATCCGGACTCCGTCCCGCTGACCGGCATCAATTTCACCGACAGCTACCCTGCGAGCCTGGTGAATGCGACACCGCTCAACATCGGCGGCACCTGTTCCGGAGTCACCGTGAGCGGCACCACGGTGGCCGGGGGGGGCGTCTTCAACGTGACCTCCGGCACGGTGCCGGCACTCTCCAGTTGCACCATCACCGTATCGGTCAGCTCCAGCGCCGTCGGCACCTACAACAACTCGGCCTCGGGGGTCGCGGCGGCTGAAAGCGGGACCGCGGGGAGTGCCTCCAACACAGCCACCCTGAACGTGGTGGCGGCACCGGCGATCACCGGCAAATCGTTCAGCCCGTCGACCATCGCCCAGAACGCGACCAGCACGGTGACCTTCACCCTGAGCAACAGCAACGGCATCCCGGTCAGCAACGTGAACTTCACCGATCCCCTGGTCAACATGACGGTGGCTGGCACCAGCATCGGCGGGACCTGCGTCGGCACCACCAGCAGTCCGCCGCTCTTGGTGGGCGCCAGCTTGCTCAACCTGACGATACCCAGCATCGCGGCGGGGAGCAGCTGCACGGTGACCGTTCCTATCACGAGCAACGTGGCGGGTGCCAACACCAACCAGACCTCCGGCGCGACCGCCACCGAGAGCCCGGTGGCGGGAGCCGCCTCGCCGATAGCCACCCTCAACGTGCTACGCCCGCCCCAGCTTGCCAAGAACTTCGCCCCGGGGCAGATCTCCGTGGGGGGAACCACGACGCTCACCTTTACCGTCACCAACCTCAATGCGGCGAACGCCCTCACCAACGTCCATTTCAACGACCCGTTGAGTAACATGACGCTCGCCTCCACCAGCTTCTCCAAGACCTGCGCCAATGCCGTCACCTTCTCGCCCGCACTCAGCGTGGGGGGGACCGCCATCAACCCGACCATCGCCACCCTGAACGCCAACGAGAGCTGCACCATCAGTGTGACCGTTACCTCCGGCGCCATCAGTCCCGTTGCCGGATACCTCAACACGACCAGCGGCGCCACCTCCAACGAGACGGCGGTCGCCGGGGCCGGAGCCAGCGGCAGCCTCGACGTGATGGGCCCGGCCACCATTGCCAAGGTCTTCAACCCCTCGACGGTACAAAACGGCGGCACTTCCACCATCGTCTTCACACTGACCAACCCGAACAACCTGGCGGTAACGGGGGCTTCCTTCAGCGACAGCTTCCCCGCCGGGATGACCACCACGGCAGCGGCGCAAATCTTCACCGACGGAGGGGCAACCCGCGGCAGCTGCACCGGAACCATACCGAACAACAAGGTGGCGGGCGCCACGACCAGCGTCAGTTTCGCGGGGATAAACATCCCCGCCAACGGCAGCTGCACCGTCTGGGTGGACGTGACCGCCGCCACGGCCGGCAGTTATATAAACAACGTCTCGGGTGTCACCACGAGCCAGGTGCCGACGGCCGGCCCGGGCGCCGGTGCGACCCTGAGCGTGCTGGCGGCCCCCACGGTCCGCAAAGCTTTCTCGCCCAGCAACATCGTCACCGGGGGAACCTCGACACTCACCATCACCCTCACCAACCCCAACGCCATCGCCCTGTCCGGGGTCGCCATTTCGGACCCCTATCCCGCAAACATGGTGAACGCCAACACCACGGTCGCCAACACCTGCGGCGGCACGGCGACCGCCTCGCCCAGTACCACGAACCCGGGCACCCTGACCCTGACCGGAGCATCGCTGGCGGCCGGCGCCAGCTGCACCCTGACGGTGACGGTGTCGGCCACGGCCGCCGTCAACACGGCCTTGACCAATACCACCGGCGGCGCCACCTCGACCCAGACCCCCACAGCGGGTCCCACCGGCTCCGACATTCTCAACGTGGCGGTGACCAGCACCCTGGTGCTGACGAAGGCTTTCGACCAGCCGTACATCCAGGCTGGCGGCGCTGGCCTGGACATGATCTTTACCATCACCAACAATTCCGGTTCCAACGCCACCAGGGTCCGCTTCAGCGCAACGGACACCATGCCGACCACCGGCGGCGCGCAGATGGTGCTGAACACCGCCGGCGCAGCCTGCTACCTTTCTGCAGCGGTTCCCGCGGGCGGCTGTACCTCCAACGGCAGCTCCGTGGCGGGACCGCCGGGGACGGGTGCAACGGTGACCAATACCCTGGCTTCCACCACCACACTCAACTTCCAGAACGCCGGCACCGGACTGCAGGTCAACGCCGGCGCCGTCTGCACGGTGGACTGTCCGGTCACCATTCCCAGCGGCACCACGGGCGGCACCTACACGAACACCGCCGCCACCCTGACCAGCAGCAGCGGGCAGACCTCCGCCTTCGGAGACACGGCCACCGTTGTCGCGCTGAAGCCGCCTGGTATCACAAAGGCCTTCTCCCCGGCGACTATCGGTCCGGGAGGGGTCTCCACCATCACCTTTACCCTGAGCAACGCCTCAAATGCCATGACGCTCACCAACGCCACTTTCACCGACACGCTCACCAACATGAGCGTCTCCGGTGCCCAGACGGCAGGTGGCACCTGCGGGGGGGCTTCCGGCAATTCCTTCACTAACGGCCAGACAGGCGCCCTCACCCTGACCGGACTGACCCTGCCGGCCTCGGGCACCTGTACCGTCACCCTCAACGTCACCAGCACGAACATCGGGGCCAATGCCAACACCACGAGCGGGGTGACTACGACTCAGACGCCGACCGCGGGCACGGGGGCGACCTCGGTCAACCTGACCGTGGTGGGGACGACCATGGCAAAGGCCTTCTCCCCGGCCGCGGTGCTGACCGGCCAGTCCTCGACCCTTACCTTCACCATCAGCAACGGCGCGGGGAATCCGGCTCAGAGTGGGCTCGCCTTCACCGAAACGTTGCCGACCACCCCGGGGAACCTGGTGGTCGCGAACCCTGCCAACATCTCCACCACCTGCGGATCGGGAACGGTTACCGGGGGATCGGGGAGCGGCACCATTGCGCTGAGCGGCGGGAGCATGACCTTGGGTCAGACCAACTGCACGGTGAAGCTGGACGTGGTGGCCGCCACGGCCGGCACCTACACGAACGCCCCCGCAAACGTCACCGGCACCTCCACCGGGCTCACCTACAGCGGGAGCCCCACCCTGGCCGTCACCAGCAATCCGGTGCTCACCAAGGCCTTTGCTCCGGCCACCATCGGCCTCAACGGCACCTCCGTACTCACCTTCACCATCGCCAACTCCACGGGGACCGGGGCCCTGAGCGGGCTCGGATTTACCGACACCTTCCCGACCGGGGTGGTGATCGGGGGGACCCCGGGGGTGACCACCACCGGTTGCGGCGCCCCCTCCGTGGTCGCCCTCGCGGCGAGCGGGAGCATATCGGTAAGCGGCGCGACGGTGGCGGCCGGGGCTGCCACCTGCACCATCGCGGTCAACGTCACCGCCGCTGCCGCCGGGAGTTACGCGAACACCAACGCGGGGAACATAACCGGACTTGCCGGCTATCTGACGGCGAACACGCTTAGCAGCACCCTTACCGCGGTAGGAACCACCCTGACCAAGAGCTTCTCGCCCACCACCCAGCAGTTGGGCTCCAACACCGTCCTGACCTTCACCATAGCCAACGGGGCGGGGAACCCGGCCCAGAGCGGGTTGGGGTTCACCGACACCCTGCCGGCGGGACTTGGTTATGTCTCAACCGTCAGTAACAGCTGCGGCGGATCGCTCACCACCACAGCAGGCTCGATATCCCTGGCAGGCGGCACGCTTTCCGCCGGCACGGCGAGTTGCACCATAAGCGTCAATACGATCGCCGCCTCGGCCGGAGTCTATACCAACAGCAACGCCGCCAACATCACCGGGGCCACGTCCAACCTGAACAGTTCGGGTGCGAACGCTTCGGTCACCTACCTGGCACAGGCTGGCATCAGCAAGGCATTTGCGCCTCCCTCGATCACCTCCAACGGGCCCTCGACCGTCACGTTCTCGCTCACCAACGCCAACTCGATCACTCTGACCGGCGCGAGCTTCAGCGATACCCTGCCGGCCTCCATGTCGATCAACGCCAACCAGAGCGCCGGCGGCAGCTGCGGAGGCGTAGCCGGAAACTCCTTCACCTCGGGACAGACCGGAACGCTCGGCTTCACCAACCTTTCGATCCCCCCCGGCGGCTGTACGGTGACAGTCGTCGTCACCTCGAATGTCCCCGGTACCTACAACAACACCACGACCGGGGTCACCACCACACAGACTGCGCTGGGTTCTCCCAGCAACACGGCGCAGTTGACCGTCATCGCTGCGCCACCGACCATCGCCAAGGCGTTCGGCACCACCCCCATCCAGACGGGCGGGACCTCGACGGTCACCTTTACCCTCGGAAATAGCAACGGCATCAACCTGACCGGCGCCGGATTCAGCGACACCCTGACCAATATGGCAATCAGCGGCGCCCAGACTGCAGGCGGTACCTGCACCGGGGCTTCGGGGAACAGTTTCGCCAATAACCAGACCGCTCTCAACTTCAGCGGTCTGACCATACCCATAAACGGAAGCTGCACGGTTTCCGTACTGGTCACCAGCAGCAGCGTCGGCACCAATGCCAACCAAACCACGGGTGTATCCAGCAGCCAGGCGGCCACCGGGTCTGCTTCCAATATTGCGAACCTGGTGGTCTATGGAAAGCCCACCCTCACCAAGGCTTTCGGGGCGGCAAACATCGCCTCGGGCGGGGGCACCACCCTGACCCTGGCTCTGGGCAACCCCGCGGCCAACCCCGGCGCCATCACTGCGGTACAGGTGAACGACACCTTTCCCGCCGGGCTCACGCTCCAGGACACCAGCTTCGTTTTTTCGCCGGCTGCCTGCGGAACCGTCACCAAGATTTCCGGGGGCTCCTCCGCCGCCAGTGACAACAATATACAGTTCACGGCAGCTTCTATCGCCGCAGGTACCACCTGCCAAGTCACGGTGGACGTCACCAGTTCGACAGCCGGCCCCATCACCAACACCACAGCTGCACCGGCGGCCGCGGGCCCGATCGTCCTTACCGGAACCGCGGCCAGCGCAAATTTGAATATCTATACGCTGCCGACGGTGACGAAGGTGTTCACCTCGAACAACATCTCCTACGGCGGCACCTCCACCATGACCATCACGGTCAGCAACCCTGCGGCGAACCCCGGCAATCTGACCGGCGTCAGCATATCGGACACCTACAGCGGGACCCTTGCGAACTTTGCGGCCGGAGCGGTGGCCTGCAGCGGGGCGGGCAGTGCCACGCTGGTCGGCGGAACCGCCCTCGGTACCTCGGTCGGCTTCAACGCGGGCACCATCGTGCCGGGTGGAACCTGCACCATCACCCAGGTAGTTACTGCAACCAGTACCACCAACAACAGCACGACGGCACCGACAGCCACCGGGCCGATCAGTCTTACCGGTGCCGCCGCCGGCCCGATCACTTTGACGGTGACGCCGGTGGTCCCCACCATATCGAAATCCTTTGCCGTCCCGAACCTGGCCTCAGGCGGCAATACGAACCTGACGGTGACCATCGGCAACGCCAACGTGGGCGCCATATCGTTGACCAACGCACTTGTCGACAGCTTTCCTGCAGGAATGACCATCAACACGGCCGGAAACACGGGGACCTGTGCGGGAGTGACGGCGACGGCGGGAGCGGGGAGCTTCTCCATCGGCAACGGAACGGCCATTCCCGCGGGCGGCTGCACGGTCATCGTGAACGTCACGAGTTCCACCGCCGGTAGCGCCACCAACACCATAGCGGTCGGGGCGCTCCAGACGGTCGCAGGTAACAACGCCGTTGCTGCCGGGGCTACCCTGAACGTCTACGCGCCTCCCACGGTAACCAAGGTCTTCACGCCGGCAAGCATCTCCTACGGCGGCACCTCCAGCATGACCATCACGGTGACCAATCCGGCGACGAACCCCGGCAATCTGACTGGAGTGAGCATCGGCGACACCTACGCCGGAACCCTCGTGAATAACGCGCTGGGGGGTGTGGTCTGCAGCGGTGCCGGGAGCGCGACTCTTACCGGCGGGGCCAACGGCGGTACCACAGTCGGCTTCAATGCCGGCACCATCGTTCCTGGCGGCACCTGCATCATTACGCAGAGCGTCAGCGCGACGGCTACGGTGGCTAACAGTACAACGGCGCCAACAGCTACCGGGCCGGTGGCTCTGACCGGTACCCTTGCCGGACCGATCACCCTCACGGTGGTGCCGATCGCGCCCACGGTGACCAAGTCCTTCGCCGTGGCAAACCTTGCCAGTGGCGCCAACACGAACCTGACAGTGACTATCGGCAACACCAACGCCGGGTCGATAGCTCTTTCCAGTCTCTTCACGGATACCTTCCCGGCGGGCATGACCGTCAACACGGCAGGCAGCACGGGGACCTGCGGCGGCGTCACCGCGACTTTGGGGGCAGGAAGTTTCACCATAGCCAACGGGACCTCCATTCCGGCTGGCGGTTGCACTGTGATTGTCAGCGTGAAGAGCAGCACCGCCGGCGCCGCCACCAACACGATAGCCGCTAACGCCCTGCAGACCACGGCCGGCAACAACGCGGTCCTGGCCAGCGCCACCCTGAACGTCTACGCGCCCCCCACGGTGACCAAAATCTTCACACCGGCGAGCGTCTCGTACGGCGGCACATCCAGCATGACCATCACGGTGACAAACCCGGCGACCAACCCCGGCAATCTCACTGGAGTGAGTATCGGTGACACCTACGCCGGCACACTGGTGAACAACGCAATCGGGGGTGTGGTCTGCTCCGGCGCGGGGAGTGCGACTCTTACCGGCGGCGCCAACGGCGGCACCACCGTCGGCTTCAATGCCGGCACCATCGTTCCTGGCGGCACCTGCACCATCACGCAGAGCGTCAGCGCGACGGCCACGGTGGCTAATAGTACAACGGCGCCGACGGCTACTGGGCCGGTGGCTCTGACCGGTACCCTTGCCGGACCGATCACCCTCACGGTGGTGCCGATCGCGCCCACCGTGACCAAGTCCTTCGCCGTGGCAAACCTTGCCAGTGGCGGCAACACGAACCTGACGGTAACCATCGGCAACACCAACGCCGGGCCCATAACACTTTCCAGCCTCTTCACCGACTCATTTCCGGCGGGCATGACGGTCAATACTGCTGGCAGCACGGGGACCTGCGGCGGCGTCACCGCGACTTTGGGGGCAGGAAGTTTCACCATAGCCAACGGGACCTCCATTCCGGCTGGCGGTTGCACTGTGATTGTCAGCGTGAAGAGCAGCACCGCCGGCGCCGCCACCAACACGATAGCCGCTAACGCCCTGCAGACCACGGCCGGCAACAACGCGGTCCTGGCCAGCGCCACCCTGAACGTCTACGCGCCCCCCACGGTGACCAAAATCTTCACACCGGCGAGCGTCTCGTACGGCGGCACATCCAGCATGACCATCACGGTGACAAACCCGGCGACCAACCCCGGCAATCTCACTGGAGTGAGTATCGGTGACACCTACGCCGGCACACTGGTGAACAACGCAATCGGGGGTGTGGTCTGCTCCGGCGCGGGGAGTGCGACTCTTACCGGCGGCGCCAACGGCGGCACCACCGTCGGCTTCAATGCCGGCACCATCGTTCCTGGCGGCACCTGCACCATCACGCAGAGCGTCAGCGCGACGGCCACGGTGGCTAATAGTACAACGGCGCCGACGGCTACTGGGCCGGTGGCTCTGACCGGTACCCTTGCCGGACCGATCACCCTCACGGTGGTGCCGATCGCGCCCACCGTGACCAAGTCCTTCGCCGTGGCAAACCTTGCCAGTGGCGGCAACACGAACCTGACGGTAACCATCGGCAACACCAACGCCGGGCCCATAACACTTTCCAGCCTCTTCACCGACTCATTTCCGGCGGGCATGACGGTCAATACTGCTGGCAGCACGGGGACCTGCAGCGGCGTCACCGCCACTTTAGCTGCAGGTAGTTTCACCATTGCCAACGGCAGTTCCATCCCGGCTGGCGGCTGCACCGTGATCGTGAACGTCACCAGTTCAACAGCCGGCCCCGCCACCAACACGATAGCTGCCGCCGCTCTGCAAACCACGGCAGGCAACAATGCGGCCCTGGCTAGCGCAACGCTTAATGTCTACGCGCCGCCCACTGTGACCAAGGTGTTCACGCCAGCCAGCATCTCGTACGGTGGCACATCGAGCATGACCATCACGGTGACCAACCCGGCTACCAACCCCGGTAACCTGACGGGAGTGAGCATCAGCGATACCTACACTGGCACCCTGGTGAACAACGCAATCGGGGGTGTGGTCTGCAGCGGCGCGGGGAGCGCCACCTTGACGGGTGGCGCCAACGGCGGCATGGCGGTCGGCTTCAACGCGGGCACCATCGTCCCGGGAGGCACCTGCACCATCACGCAGAGCGTCAGCGCAACAGCCACGGTGGCCAATAGCACCACCGCACCTGCGGCCACCGGCCCGGTGGTGCTCACCGGCACGCTCGCCGGACCGGTCACTCTCACGGTGGTGCCGATCGCACCCACAGTGACCAAGTCTTTCGCCGTAGCAAGCCTTGCCAGTGGCGGTAACACGAACCTGACGGTGACCATCGGCAACACCAACGCCGGCTCCATTACCCTTTCCAGCCTCTTCACCGATACCTTCCCGGCCGGCATGACGGTCAACACGGCAGGCAGCACTGGAACTTGTGGCGGCGTCACCGCGGCTTTGGCGGCAGGAAGTTTCAGCATCGCCAACGGCACCTCCATTCCGGCCGGCGGTTGTACAGTAATCGTGAACGTCACCAGTTCGACGGCTGGTACTGCCACCAACACCATCGCTGCCGGTGCACTTCAGACAACTGCCGGCAACAACGCTGCACTGGCCAACGCGACGCTGAACGTCTACGCGCCGCCCACGGTGACCAAGGTCTTCACACCTGCCAGCATCTCTTACGGCGGCACGTCGAGTATGACCATCACGGTAACCAACCCCGCCGCCAACCCCGGCAACCTGACGGGTGTGAGCATCGGCGACACCTACACGGGCACCCTGGTGAACAACGCGCTGGGGGGCGTGGTCTGCAGCGGAGCGGGTACCGCAACGCTTACCGGCGGCGCCAACGGCGGCACGGCAGTCGGCTTCAATGCCGGCACTATCGTCCCTGGCGGCACCTGCATCATCACGCAGAGCGTCAGCGCGACGGCCACGGTGGCCAATAGCACCACCGCACCCACCGCAACTGGTCCGGTGGCACTCACCGGCACATTGGCCGGACCGATCACCCTCACGGTGGTGCCGATTGCGCCAACGGTTGCCAAGTCCTTCGCGACGGGAAGCATGGCGAGCGGCGGCAACACGAACCTGACAGTGACCATTGGTAACACCAACGCCGGCGCCATTACCCTTTCCAGCCTCTTCACCGACAGCTTCCCGGCCGGCATGACGGTCAACACGGCAGGCAGCACTGGAACTTGCGGCGGCGTCACTGCGGCTTTGGCGGCAGGAAGTTTCAGCATCGCCAACGGTACCTCCATTCCGGCTGGCGGCTGCACTGTCATCGTGAACGTCACTAGTTCGACGGCCGGTACTGCCATCAACACCATCGCTGCCGGTGCACTTCAGACAACTGCCGGCAACAACGCTGCCCTGGCCAACGCGACGCTGAACGTCTACGCGCCGCCCACGGTGACTAAGGTCTTCACACCTGCCAGCATCACGTACGGCGGCACGTCAAGTATGACCATTACGGTAACCAACCCCGCCGCCAACCCCGGCAACCTGACGGGTGTGAGCATCGGGGACACCTACACTGGTACCCTGGTGAACAACGCGCTGGGAAGCGTAGTCTGTAGCGGAGCGGGTACCGCAACGCTTACCGGCGGCGCCAACGGCGGCACGGCGGTCGGCTTCAATGCCGGCACCATCGTTCCGGGCGGCACCTGCACCATTACGCAGAGCGTCAGCGCGACGGCCACGGTAGCCAATAGCACCACCGCACCTACCGCCACCGGTCCGGTGGCACTCACCGGCACGTTGGCCGGACCGGTCACTCTTACGGTGGTGCCGATTGCGCCCACGGTGACCAAGTCCTTCGCCGTGGCAAGTCTTGCCAGCGGCGGCAACACGAACCTGACAGTGACCATTGGCAATACCAACGCCGGGGCCATAACCCTTTCCAGCCTCTTCACCGACTCATTCCCGGCGGGCATGACGGTCAATACTGCTGGCAGCACTGGAACCTGCGGTGGCGTCTCTGCCACGGCCGGAGCGAGCAGTTTCACCATTGCTAACGGCACGTCCATCCCGGCTGGCGGCTGCACCGTCATCGTAAACGTCACCAGTTCGACGGCCGGAGCGGCTTTGAACAGCATCGCAGCGGGAGCTTTGCAAACCACGGCCGGCAGCAATGCGGCCCTGGCCAGTGCCACCCTGAACGTCTACGCGCCGCCCACGGTTACCAAGGTCTTCACGCCTGCCAGCATCTCGTACGGCGGCACTTCCAGCATGACCATCACGGTGACCAACCCCGCGGCCAACCCCGGAAACCTGACGGGAGTGAGCATCGGCGACACCTACGCCGGCACCCTCGTGAACAACGCAATCGGGGGTGTGGTCTGCTCCGGCGCGGGGAGTGCCACCTTGACGGGTGGGGCCAACGGCGGCACGGCGGTCGGCTTCAACGCCGGCACCATCGTTCCTGGCGGCACCTGCATCATTACGCAGAGCGTCAGCGCGACGGCTACGGTGGCTAACAGTACCACCGCGCCCACGGCTACCGGGCCGGTAGCTCTGACCGGTACCCTTGCCGGACCGATCACCCTCACGGTGGTGCCGATCGCGCCCACCGTGACCAAGTCCTTCGCCGTGGCAAACCTTGCCAGTGGCGCCAACACGAACCTGACTGTGACCATCGGCAACACCAACGCCGGGTCAATAGCTCTTTCCAGTCTCTTCACGGATACCTTCCCGGGGGGCATGACCGTCGCCACGGCGGGCAGCACGGGGACCTGCGCTGGCGTCACCGCGACTCTGGGGGCAGGAAGTTTCAGCATAGCCAACGGGACCTCCATCCCGGCTGGCGGTTGCACGGTGATCGTGAACGTCACAAGTTCGACTGCTGGAGCTGCCTTGAACAGCATCGCGGCTGGAGCTTTGCAGACCACGGCGGGGAATAGCACAGCTCTAGCCAGCGCCACTCTGAATGTCTACGCGCCGCCCACCGTGACTAAGGTCTTCACGCCGGCCAGCATTTCCTACGGCGGGACGTCGAGTATGACCATCACGGTGACCAATCCGGCAGCCAACCCCGGCAACCTGTCGGGAGTGAGCATCGGCGACACCTACACCGGCACCCTGGTGAACAACGCACTGGGGAGCGTGGTCTGTAGCGGAGCGGGTACCGCAACGCTTACCGGCGGCGCCAACGGCGGCACGGCGGTCGGCTTCAATACCGGCACTATCGTACCGGGCGGCACCTGCACCATTACGCAGAGCGTCAGCGCGACGGCCACGGTAGCCAATAGCACCACCGCACCTACCGCCACCGGTCCGGTGGCACTCACCGGCACGTTGGCCGGACCGGTCACTCTTACGGTGGTGCCGATTGCGCCCACGGTGACCAAGTCCTTCGCCGTGGCAAGTCTTGCCAGCGGCGGCAACACGAACCTGACAGTGACCATTGGCAATACCAACGCCGGGGCCATAACCCTTTCCAGCCTCTTCACCGACTCATTCCCGGCGGGCATGACGGTCAATACTGCTGGCAGCACTGGAACCTGCGGTGGCGTCTCTGCCACGGCCGGAGCGAGCAGTTTCACCATTGCTAACGGCACGTCCATCCCGGCTGGCGGCTGCACCGTCATCGTAAACGTCACCAGTTCGACGGCCGGAGCGGCTTTGAACAGCATCGCAGCGGGAGCTTTGCAAACCACGGCCGGCAGCAATGCGGCCCTGGCCAGTGCCACCCTGAACGTCTACGCGCCGCCCACGGTTACCAAGGTCTTCACGCCTGCCAGCATCTCGTACGGCGGCACTTCCAGCATGACCATCACGGTGACCAACCCCGCGGCCAACCCCGGAAACCTGACGGGAGTGAGCATCGGCGACACCTACGCCGGCACCCTCGTGAACAACGCAATCGGGGGTGTGGTCTGCTCCGGCGCGGGGAGTGCCACCTTGACGGGTGGGGCCAACGGCGGCACGGCGGTCGGCTTCAACGCCGGCACCATCGTTCCTGGCGGCACCTGCATCATTACGCAGAGCGTCAGCGCGACGGCTACGGTGGCTAACAGTACCACCGCGCCCACGGCTACCGGGCCGGTAGCTCTGACCGGTACCCTTGCCGGACCGATCACCCTCACGGTGGTGCCGATCGCGCCCACCGTGACCAAGTCCTTCGCCGTGGCAAACCTTGCCAGTGGCGCCAACACGAACCTGACTGTGACCATCGGCAACACCAACGCCGGGTCAATAGCTCTTTCCAGTCTCTTCACGGATACCTTCCCGGGGGGCATGACCGTCGCCACGGCGGGCAGCACGGGGACCTGCGCTGGCGTCACCGCGACTCTGGGGGCAGGAAGTTTCAGCATAGCCAACGGGACCTCCATCCCGGCTGGCGGTTGCACGGTGATCGTGAACGTCACAAGTTCGACTGCTGGAGCTGCCTTGAACAGCATCGCGGCTGGAGCTTTGCAGACCACGGCGGGGAATAGCACAGCTCTAGCCAGCGCCACTCTGAATGTCTACGCGCCGCCCACCGTGACTAAGGTCTTCACGCCGGCCAGCATTTCCTACGGCGGGACGTCGAGTATGACCATCACGGTGACCAATCCGGCAGCCAACCCCGGCAACCTGTCGGGAGTGAGCATCGGCGACACCTACACCGGCACCCTGGTGAACAACGCACTGGGGAGCGTGGTCTGTAGCGGAGCGGGTACCGCAACGCTTACCGGCGGCGCCAACGGCGGCACGGCGGTCGGCTTCAATACCGGCACTATCGTACCGGGCGGCACCTGCACCATTACGCAGAGCGTCAGCGCCACGGCCACGGTATCCAATAGTACAACTGCACCTACGGCCACAGGCCCGGTTTCTCTAACCGGTACCCTTGCCGGTCCGATTACTCTTACGGTGGTGCCGATTGCGCCCACGGTGACCAAGTCTTTCGCCGTAGCAAGCCTTGCCAGCGGCGGCAATACTAACTTGACAGTGACAATAGGCAACACCAATGCCGGTGCCATTACTCTTACCAGTCTCCTCACGGACAGCTTCCCGGCCGGCATGACGGTCAACACGGCAGGCAGCACTGGAACTTGCGGAGGCGTCACCGCGGCTTTAGCTGCAGGAAGTTTCAGCATAGCCAACGGCACCTCCATTCCGGCCGGCGGTTGCACAGTAATCGTGAACGTCACCAGTTCAACAGCCGGAGCAGCCAGCAACACGATAGCCGCGGGCGCTCTCCAAACCACGGCCGGCAACAACGCTGCCCTGGCCAACGCGACGCTGAACGTTTACGCGCCGCCCACGGTGACCAAGGTCTTCACGCCTGCCAGCATCTCGTACGGCGGCACGTCAAGTATGACCCTCACGGTGACCAACCCCGCCGCCAACCCCGGCAACCTGACTGGAGTGAGCATCGGGGACACCTACACTGGTACCCTGGTGAACAACGCACTGGGAAGCGTGGTCTGTAGCGGAGCGGGTACCGCAACGCTTACCGGCGGCGCCAACGGCGGCACCTCCGTCGGTTTCAATGCCGGCACCATCGTTCCGGGCGGCACTTGCACCATTACGCAGAGCGTCAGCGCGACGGCCACGGTAGCCAATAGCACCACCGCACCTACCGCAACTGGTCCGGTGGCACTCACCGGCACGTTGGCCGGACCGATCACCCTCACGGTGGTGCCGATCGCGCCCACGGTGACCAAGTCCTTCGCCGTGGCAAGTCTTGCCAGCGGCGGCAACACGAACCTGACGGTGACAATAGGCAACGCCAATGCCGGCCCGATTACTCTATCCAGCCTCTTCACCGATACCTTCCCGGCTGGCATGACAGTCAATACGGCGGGGAGCACGGGAACCTGCGGCGGCGTCACCGCCACTTTGGCGGCAGGAAGTTTCAGTATCGCCAACGGTACCTCAATTCCCTCTGGCGGCTGCACGATCATCGTCAATGTTAAAAGCAGCACTGCCGGCGCAGCCACCAATACCATAGCCGCAGGGGCTTTACAGACAACGGCTGGCAACAATGCGGTCCTCGCCAGCGCTACCCTGAATGTCTACGCCCCGCCCACGGTGACCAAGGTCTTCACGCCTGCCAGCATCTCATACGGTGGCACGTCGAGTATGTCCATAACGGTGACTAACCCCGCAGCCAACCCCGGCAACTTGACGGGAGTGAGCATCGGCGACACCTACTCCGGAACCCTCGTCAACAATGCGCTGGGGAGCGTGGTCTGCAGCGGAGCGGGTACCGCAACGCTTACCGGCGGCACCAACGGCGGTACGGCAGTCGGCTTCAATACCGGCACCATCGTACCGGGCGGCACCTGCACTATCACGCAAAGCGTCAGCGCAACGGCCACAGTGGTCAACAGCACCACCGCACCCACGACGACGGGCCCGGTGGCTCTGACCGGCACCCTCGCTGGCCCGGTCACCCTCACGGTGGTGCCGATTGCACCTACCGTGATCAAATCCTTCGCTGTGGCAAGCCTTGCCAGCGGCGGCAACACGAACCTTACAGTTACCATCGGCAACACCAATGCCGGTGCCATAGCACTCTCCAGTCTTTTCACGGACAGCTTCCCGGCTGGCATGACGGTCAACACCTCCGGCAACACTGGCACCTGCGGTGGCGTGACTGCTACGGCCGGCGCGAGCAGCTTCACCATAGCTAACGCCACCTCCATTCCGGCCGGCGGCTGCACCGTCATCGTAAACGTCACCAGTTCGACGGCTGGTACTGCCACCAACACCATCGCTGCCGGTGCACTTCAGACAACTGCCGGCAACAACGCTGCACTGGCCAACGCGACGCTGAACGTCTACGCGCCGCCCACGGTGACCAAGGTCTTCACACCTGCCAGCATCTCGTACGGCGGCACGTCGAGTATGACCATCACGGTGACCAACCCGGCGGCTAACCCTGGGAACCTGACGGGTGTGAGCATCGGCGACACCTACACGGGCACCCTGGTGAACAACGCGCTGGGGAGCGTGGTCTGTAGCGGAGCGGGTACCGCAACGCTCACCGGCGGCGCCAACGGCGGCACCTCCGTCGGTTTCAATGCCGGCACCATCGTTCCGGGCGGCACCTGCATCATCACGCAGAGCGTCAGCGCGACGGCCACGGTGGCCAATAGCACCACCGCCCCCACGACGACAGGCCCGGTGTCTCTGACTGGCACCCTGGCCGGCCCGGTCACCCTCTCGGTAGTGCCGATTGCGCCCACGGTGACCAAGTCTTTCGCCGTGGCAAGCCTTGCCAGCGGCGGCAACACGAACCTGACGGTGACACTAGGCAACGCCAATGCCGGCCCGATTACTCTTTCCAGTCTCTTCACCGATACCTTCCCGGCTGGCATGACCGTCAATACGGCGGGCACCACGGGGACCTGCGGCGGCGTCACTGCGACTTTGGCGGCAGGAAGTTTCAGCATCGCCAACGGGACCTCAATCCCGGCAGGCGGCTGCACAGTGATCGTCAACGTGAAAAGCAGCACAGCCGGCGCAGCCACCAACACCATCGTTGCCGGCGCGCTGCAGACCACGGCCGGCAATAACGCAGCGCTGGCCAGCGCGACCCTGAACGTCTACGCGCCCCCCACGGTGACCAAGGTCTTCACACCGGCGAGCATCTCATACGGCGGTACGTCGAGTATGACCATCACGGTGACCAACCCCGCCGCCAACCCCGGAAACCTGACCGGAGTGAGCATCGGCGACACCTACACAGGAACCCTCGTGAATAACGCGCTGGGGAGTGTGGTCTGCAGCGGCGCGGGTAGCGCAACTCTTACCGGTGGTGCCAACGGGGGCACGACGGTCGGTTTCAACACTGGCACCATCGTGCCTGGCGGCACCTGCACGGTTACGCAGAGCGTGAGCGCCACGGCCACGGTCACTAACAGCACGACGGCACCTACGGCTACCGGTCCGGTGGCACTGACCGGCACGCTCGCTGGCCCGGTCACCCTCACGGTTGTGCCGATCACACCCACGGTGACCAAGTCCTTCGCTGTGGCAAACCTTGCCAGCGGCGGTAACACGAACCTGACGGTTACCATCGGCAATACCAACGCCGGTGCCATTACCCTTTCCAGCCTCTTCACAGACAGCTTCCCCGCCGGCATGACCGTCAACACGGCCGGCAGCACGGGAACCTGTGCCGGCGTCACCGCAACTCTCGCGGCAGGAAGTTTCAGCATCGCCAATGGGACCTCAATTCCCTCTGGCGGCTGCACAGTGATCGTCAACGTAAAGAGCAGCACGGCCGGCGCAGCCACCAACACGATTGCTGCCGGCACGCTGCAGACCACGGCCGGCAATAACGCAGCCCTGGCCAGCGCGACCCTGAACGTCTACGCTCCGCCCACGGTGACCAAGGTCTTCACACCGGCGAGCATCTCATACGGCGGTACGTCGAGCATGACCATCACGGTGACCAACCCCGCCGCCAACCCCGGTAACCTGACCGGAGTGAGCATCGGCGACACCTACACAGGAACCCTCGTGAATAACGCGCTGGGGAGTGTGGTCTGCAGCGGCGCGGGTAGTGCAACTCTTACCGGTGGTGCCAACGGGGGCACGACGGTCGGTTTCAACACTGGCACCATCGTGCCTGGCGGCACCTGTACGGTTACGCAGAGCGTAAGCGCCACGGCCACGGTCACTAACAGCACAACGACGCCTACGGCCACCGGTCCGGTGGCACTGACCGGCACGCTCGCTGGCCCGGTCACCCTCACGGTTGTGCCGATCACACCCACGGTGACCAAGTCCTTCGCTGTGGCAAGCCTTGCCAGCGGCGGCAACACGAACCTGACGGTGACCATCGGCAATACCAATGCCGGTGCCATAACGCTTTCCAGCCTCTTCACCGATACCTTCCCGGGCGGCATGACCGTCAACACGGCTGGCAGCACGGGGACCTGCGGCGGCGTCACCGCAACTCTTGCTGCAGGAAGTTTCAGCATTGCTAACGGTACCTCCATCCCGGCTGGCGGCTGCACGATCATCGTCAACGTAAAGAGCAGCACTGCCGGCGCAGCTACCAACACCATCGCTGCTGGCGCGTTGCAGACAACGGCCGGCAATAACGCAGCCCTGGCCAGCGCAACCCTGAATGTCTACGCGCCCCCTACGGTGACCAAAGTCTTCACACCTGCGAGCATCTCGTACGGCGGCTCCTCCAGCATGACCATCACGGTGACCAACCCGGCAGCCAACCCCGGTAACCTGACCGGTGTGAGCATCGGCGACACCTACACTGGAACCCTTGTCAACAACGCGCTGGGGAGTGTGGTCTGCAGCGGTGCGGGTAGCGCGACTCTTACCGGCGGTACCAACGGCGGCACTGCTGTCGGCTTTAACACCGGCACCATCGTCCCGGGCGGCACCTGCACCATCACGCAGAGCGTCAGCGCGACGGCTACGGTCACAAACAGCACAACGGCACCCACGACGACAGGCCCGGTCGCTCTCACCGGCACACTCGCCGGCCCGGTCACTCTCACCGTGACGCCTATTCTACCCACCGTGACCAAGTCCTTCGCCGTGGCAAGTCTTGCCAGTGGCGGCAATACGAACCTGACGGTGACTATCGGCAATCCAAACGCCGGAGCCATTACCCTCTCCAGCGTCTTTACGGACAGCTTCCCCGCCGGCATGACGATCAACACAGCAGGCAGCACAGGAACTTGCGGCGGCGTCACCGCGACTTTGGGGACCGGAAGTTTCACCATTGCCAACGGGACCTCCATCCCGGCAGGCGGCTGCACGATCATCGTCAATGTGAAAAGCAGCACCGCCGGCCCAGCCTCCAACACGATAGCAGCTAACGCGCTGCAGACCACGGCAGGCAACAATGCGGCCCTGGCCAGCGCGACCCTCAACGTCTTCGCTCCGCCGACCGTCACCAAGGCTTTCGGGCTCGCCAACATCCCTTCCGGCGGGACGACCACCCTGACCCTGGCTCTGAGCAATCCGGCGGCCAACGTCGCGGCCATTACCGGCGTGCAGGTCGACGACTTCTTTCCTGGCGGGCTCTCTCTGCAGAACCTGACCTTCACCTATACTCCCTTGGCCTGCGGTGCCGTCACCACGACAACCGGTACCGCTTCCGCTCCAGGGGACACCAGCGCCCGCTTCTCAGCCGCTTCAATCGCCCCGGGCGCAACCTGCCAGGTCGTGGCGTACGTCACCAGTTCGACCGCCGGCAGCATCACCAACACGACCAATACCCCCGTTGCCAGCGGACCGGTGGCGCTTACCGGCTCCACCGCTAATGCTTCGCTCAATGTCATTGCCCAACCGCTGATTTCCATTCTCAAGTCAGCCGACCGGGGCAATGCCAACCCGGGTCAGGTGGTCGTTTACACGGTACAGATTGCCAATACCGGGTCGGGAGCAGGAAGCAGCGTCATTCTGACCGACGATTTGAGCCCGTACGCCTCCTTCTTCCTCGGGGCGGGAGCACCCTTCACCTTTAACGACAGTTTCCCGGCGTCGGGAATGTCTCTTGGCACCCCGCAGTACTCAAGCGACAACGGAGCCACCTGGACCTATACCCCCGTCTCCATGGGTGGCGGCGCTCCTGCTGGCTATGACGGCAATGTCACCAACTGGCGCCTACCGATGACCGGCAGCATCAGAGCGAATGGCAGCTTTACTATCAATTACCAAGTCATGGTGAAATAGAGAACGCTACCGGTATCCGCAGGGGGCATTCCCTTACCAATCTATTTTGTGCCACAGACTACGAGCCAGGGGCGCCTTCACAGGAAAATTAATTTGTGGAGGCGCCTCTTACAGGTGTGGAGGTCCTTGAATAGCGGTTTTGGCCTGCAGTACTGTTTACCCTCCGACCTCCGGCAAATTCCGACTACGATATCCCCTCGATTTATGATACTGTTTGAGCCCTAACAATGCACAATTGCACATAAAATTAGTGCTTTCTATTCCGGGGTGTTGTGTCGTGCGACTGACGTTCATCAACCTTTGCACTGTATTTCCCCTGCGGAGGCAGACATGCTCCGCGGTATGACCCAATATTTCCGATCAGTCGTTATCTGCACGGTGCTCTGGCTCTGCTGCGCCGGCGCGGCCCTAGGTGCCGTCATCATCAATGCGCCGATGACTGACACCAACTCCAGCGGATGGGTCCTGGGCGGCAATCCCAACTCGGCCCTGCTGACCGGAGATGGCACCATAGATCCCTCCGGCTCGGGCTGGCTGCGCCTGACCAACAATACCGGCAACCAGACCGGTTTCGCCTACAACACCACCACCTTCGACCTGAGCGCCGGGCTCCTTATCCAGTTCGACTACGCCACCTGGGGCGGTAACGGCGCCGACGGCTACTCCGTCTACCTGTTCGACGCCAACGTGCCGACCTTCAACATCGGCGCCTTCGGCGGGTCGCTGGGGTACGCCCAGAAGTCGTCGACCACTTCCTGCAACCCCGCCCCTGCGAACGTGCCGGGCATCAGCGGCGGCTACGTGGGCATCGGGGTCGATGAATTCGGCAACTACGCCTACGGCTGCGAGGGGCGTAGCGGCGGCGCATCGCAAAAGGCCAACACGGTAACGGTCCGCGGCTCGGTGGTCGGCTTCGGCGGCGGCGCGGTCGGCTTGACGCAGAGCACCACCTCCTATCCCTGGATCGCCACCTCGGCCACCTCCGCCACCTCGCTTTGGTACAACGGCTCCCCGCGCCCCAACCAGTTCAGCACAGACTACCGGAAGGTGATCATCCGGATCAGCCCGGCACCGAATCCGGTTGCCGACGTCTGGATCCAGTTCGGATACAACACGACCCCGGTGCAGATGATCTCCGGCCAGGCGCTCCCGGCGATCTCCGCTTCCCAGCAGCTGCGGGTGGGCTATGGCGCCAGCACCGGAGGAAGCACCAACTACCACGAAATCCGCAACCTGCTTATCACCAGCATCAGCGAAAGCTCCGCCATCGACCTCGGCGTCACCAAGACGGCGGTCAGCACCGGCACCAGCACCGCGATCACCAGCGCCATCGTCGGCAACTCCTTCCAGTACCTGGTGACCGCACGCAACTACGGCCCCAACAATGTGACGGCGACCGGCGTGGGGATCACCGATACCCTGCCGGCAGCTCTCACCGCAGGGACCTGGGCTTGCACCAGCGCCGGGGGCGCCACCTGCGTCACGGCCTCCGGCTCCGGCAACCTCAACACGTCCGCCAACCTTCCGCTCAACGGCTCCGTCACCTACCGGATCAACGCCACACTGAATGCCATGCCGGCGGGGAACCTGCTCAGCAATACCGCTATCCTCGCCATTCCCGGCGCGGTCACCGACTACTTCCCGAGCGACAACAGCGCGACCGCCACCATCAACGCCTATGCGCCTCCGACGGTGGTCAAGAGCTTTGCGCCCACCTCGGTGCCGATCTCCTCGCCGTCCGCGCTCAGCGTGACCCTGACCAACCCGAACAACATCGCCGCCACCGGCGTCGCCTTCACGGACAGCTATCCCGCCGGCCTCGTCAACGCGGCGGCAGCCAGCTCACCCCAGTGCGGCGGCACGGTGACCGGCGCCAGCGGCGGCGCCTCCCTGGCGCTGGCGGGCGGCAGCATCCCGGCCAACGGCAGCTGCACCGTAACCGTGAACGTGAGCAGTGCCGCTGCAGCCTCCTACGCCAACTCCACGGGCGCCGTCACGACCACCAACGTCGGCAACGGGACCTCGGCCTCCGCGACCCTGACGGTCATGGCGAAGCCGACGCTTGCCAAGAGCTTCACGCCGAACCAGGTCGGGGTCAACGCACCCTCCGTACTCACCGTGACGCTCACAAACCCGAACGCCGTGGCGGTCACCGGGGCGGCCTTCACGGACAGCTATCCGGCCGGATTGGTCAACACGGCGACCGCCAACGGCGCCACCAGCTGCGCCGGAGGGACGGTCACCGCTGCCAACGGCGGCAATGCGCTGGCGCTTGCCGGCGCCACCATCCCGGCGGGCGGCAGCTGCACGGTCACGGCGAACGTGACCAGCGCCGCGGCGGGCACCTACAACAACTCCACCGGGACGCTCGCCACCGGCAACGCCGGCACCGGGGTCGCAGCTGCGGCAACACTTACCGTGCTGCAGGCGCCAACCGTCGCCAAGAGTTTTACTGCGCCGACCATTCTGCCGGGCGGTACTTCTGCCCTCACCGTGACGCTCACTAACCCGAACACGACGGCGATCAGTGCAGCCGCGTTTACCGACAACTACCCCGCGGGCCTCTTCAATACGGCCACGCCCGGCGCCAGCACCACCTGCCCGGGTGGAGCGGCCAGCGCGACCGGCGGCGGCACCTCCCTGGCCCTTTCGGGCGCCACCATCCCGGCCTCCGGCAGCTGCACGGTCTCGGTGAACGTGACCAGCGCCTCCGCCGGGACCTACGTCAACTCCACCGGCACAGTCAGCACCGGCAACGCCGGTAACGGAAGTGCTGCCTCCGGCACGCTCGTCGTGATGGCGCCGCCCACGGCGACCAAGGTCTTCGCACCGAACCAGATCGCCATCGGCGGCACTACGCTCCTTACGGTCACCCTGAGCAACCCGAACTCCGTCGCCATCAGCGGAGCGGCTTTCAGCGACATCTATCCGGCCAACATGGTCAACTCCGCCTCCGCCTCGGGCGCCACCACCTGCACCGGCGGCACGGTGACGGCCGCCAATGGCGGGCCCTCGCTGGCGCTTTCGGGCGGCAGCATCCCGGCGGGCGGCAGCTGCACGGTCACGGCGAACGTGACCATCACCGGAGCGGGGACCTTCAACAACTCCACCGGGCTCATCTCGACAACCAATGCCGGCTCCGGGGCCGCGGCCCTGGCAAACCTGAACGGACCCCAGGCGCCCACGGCGGCGCAGAGCTTTGCCCCGGCCTCCATCAGCCTCGGCGCCAGCTCCGTCCTGACGGTGACACTCAGCAACCCGAACGGCTTTGCCATCACCGGCGCGTCCTTCTCGGACAGCTATCCCGTCGGCCTGGTGAACGGCGCGCTCGCCTCCGGCTCCACCACCTGCGCCGGCGGCACGGTCACCGCGGCCAACAACGGCACCTCCCTGGCACTTGCCGGGGGGACCATTCCGGCGGGCGGCAGCTGCACGGTGACCGTCAACGTGGCAGGATCCAGCGCAGGGAGCTACACCAACTCCACCGGTGCGATCAGCACCACCAACACCGGCAGCGGCACGGCCGCCTCGGCGGTCCTGGTCGTCATGGCGCCGCCGACCGCCAGCAAATCCTTCTCGCCGGCCTCGGTCCTGGTGAACACCCCCTCGGTCCTGACCATCACGCTCAGCAACCCAAACCCCAACGCCACGGCGATTACCGGGGTGGCCTTCACCGACAGCTACCCGGCGGGCCTCGTCAACACCTCCGCGGCCTCCGGCGCCACGACCTGTTCCGGCGGGACCGTCACGGCCACCAACGGAGGCGCCTCGCTGGCTCTTTCCGGGGCCAGCATTCCGCCCAGCGGAAGCTGCACGGTGACGGTCAACGTGACGAGCGCCAGCGCCGCCAGCTACCTCAACTCAACCGGGGCCATCAGCAGCACCAATGCCGGCAGCGGCGCACCGGCCAGCGCCACCCTGACGACGACGCTCCTGGCGGCCCCGACCGTGGCGAAATCGTTCTCCCCGAACCAGATCGCCAAAAACGCGACCTCGCTTTTGACCATAACCCTCACCAACGCCAGCTCCACCCCGATCACGGGAGCGGCGTTCACCGACAGCTACCCGACGGGCCTGGTGAATACTGCATCGGCTTCCGGCGCCACCACCTGCAGCGGCGGCACGGTGAGCGCGGCCAACGGCGGCAACTTTGTGAGCCTCTCCGGTGCCATCGTCCCGGCCAACGGCAGCTGCACCGTCACCGTCAATGTCACCAGCGCGGCGGCAGGGAGCTACAACAACTCCACCGGTTCGGTCACCAGCGGCAACGCGAGCGCAGGCGCGGCGGCGGGCGCCACCCTGACGGTGCTGAACCCGCCCACCGTGACCAAATCGTTCAGCCCCGCTTCCGTGGTGGTGAACCAGACGTCGCTTTTGACCATCACCCTCAGCAACCCGAACGCGACCGACATTACCGGAGCCACCTTCACGGACAGCTACCCGTCCAACCTGGTGAACAGCGCTCTCGCCTCAGGCGCGACCAGCTGCGCCGGCGGCAGCGTCAGCGCGGCCAATGGCGGCAGTTCGCTGGCACTTTCCGGCGGCACCATTCCGGCAAACGGCAGCTGCACCGTCACCGTCAACGCGACGAGCGCCCTGGCGGGGAGCTACAATAACAGCACCGGGGTCGTCAGCACCGGTAACGCCGGCAACGGCACCGCCGCGAGCGCCACCCTGACCACGACCCTGCAGGCGGCCCCGACCGCGGTAAAAACCTTCGCCCCGACCCAGATCGCCAAGAACGGCACCTCGCTGCTCACGGTCACCCTCACGAACCCCAACAGCATCGACATCACCGGCGTGGCCTTCTCCGACACTCTGCCGACGCTACCGTTTCAGATGAGCATCGCGGCGTCCTCTGTCCTCACCAGCGACTGCGGCGGCACCGGCACCATCGCCGCCAACAAGCTCTCCTTTTCGCTGGCCGGCGGCACGATTCCGGCGGGAGGCAGCTGCTCGGTGTCGGTGACCGTGACGGCGGCGAACCTCGGCACCTACAACAACACGACCAGCACGATAACGAGCAGCAACTCCAGCACCGGTGCGGCGGCCAGCGCCTCCCTGACCGTGGCGCTATTGGCCCCGCCGACCGTCCTGAAGAACTTTGCGCCCAACCAGATCGGGATCAACGGCAGCTCCGTGCTGACCATCACGCTTACCAACCCCAACACCTCGGCGATCACCGGGGCCGCCTTCACCGACAGCTACCCCGCGGGCCTCGTCAACGCCGCTTCGGCAAGCGGGGCCACCACCTGCAGCGGGGGGACGGTCAGCGCCTCCAACAACGGGACCTCGCTGGGGCTCTCCGGGGCGAGCATACCTGCCAGCAGCAGCTGCACCGTGACGGTGAACGTGACGAGCAGTGCGGCCGGAGCCTACGCCAACAGCACCGGCGCGGTGACGACCAGCAACGCCAGTTCCGGAAGCTCCGCCTCCGCGACCCTCAACGTGCTGCAGGCGCCCACGGCGGCCAAGGCCTTCGTGCCGGCGTCGGTCCCCCCCGGCGTCACCTCCGTGCTGACCGTGACCTTGAGCAACCCGAACAGCATCGCCATAACCGGTGCCTTCTTCTCCGACAGCTATCCGGGCGGCCTGGTCAACACCGGGAGCGCCGGCGGCGCCACCACCTGCACCGGGGGCACGGTCACCGCCGCCAACAACGGGACTACCCTGGCACTTGCGGGTGCCACCATTCCGGGTAACAGCAGCTGCACGGTGACGGTCAATGTGAAGAGCGCAACGGCCGGCAGCTATGTCAACTCGACCGGCCTTATTGGCAGCGGCAATGCAGGGACCGGAGGTGCCGCCTCCGGCACCCTGGTGGTCATGGTCCCGCCCACGGTGGCGAAATCCTTCGCCCCGGCGGCGGTCCAGGTCAACTCGCCCTCCACTTTGACCATCACACTGACCAACTCCAACAGTGCGGCCGTCACCGGAGCCGGATTCACCGACAGCTACCCGGCTGGCCTGGTTAATGCGGCGAGCGCCAACGGCAGCACCACCTGCGCCGGCGGCACGGTCACCGCGGCCAATAACGGCACCTCGCTGGCGCTCTCCGGAGGAACCGTTCCGGCCGGCGGCAGCTGCACCGTCACGGCGAGCGTTACCAGTTCGACCGTCGGGGCCTACAGCAACTCCACCGGCGCAGTCGCCACGGGGAACGCCGGCAGCGGGACCTCGGCAAGTGCGACACTTAGCGCCTACCTGCCGCCGACCGTCGCCAAGAGCTTCGGAGCGCCGGCGTTTCCTGTGGGGGGATCCACCTCGCTGGTGCTGACCCTGGCCAATCCGGGGTCCAACCTCGCGGCTTTGACCGGCGTGCAGGTGGATGACAGCTTCCCCGCGGGGCTCAGCCTGCAGAACACCAGCTTCAGCTTTACCCCGGCCGCCTGCGGTAGCGTCACCAAGACTTCCGGAGGGGCCTCGGCTGCCGGTGACACCGGCGTCCGGTTTTCCGTGGCTACCCTTGCACTGGGAGCCAGTTGCCAGGTCTCCGTCAACGTGACTAGTGTGAGCCCCGGCGCCATCAGCAACACGACCAATGCAGTTATCGCAACCGGCCCGGCCTCGCTTACCGGTACCAGCGCGAACGCGGCGCTGACCGTCAACGCCCTGCCGCTCTTATCCATACTAAAGTCGGCCGACCGGGGCAACGCCAATCCCGGGCAGGTGGTCGTCTTCACGGTGCAGATCGCGAATACCGGCGCCGGAGCGGGCGCCAGCGTTGTCCTCACCGACGACCTGAGTACCTACGGGTCATTCTATCTCGGGGGAGGTGCGCCCTTTAGCTTCAACGACAGCATCCCGGCGTCCGGCTTGTCCCTGGGGGTAGCCCAGTACTCCAAGGACAACGGGACCACCTGGACGTACACGCCGATCTCCGGGGGAGGTGGTGCGCCGGCGGGCTATGACGCCAACGTCACCAACTGGCGCATACCGATGACCGGTAGCATCAGGGCCGGCGGCAGTTTCAGCCTCAATTATCAGATTGTGGTGAAGTGAAGCGTCGAGTCGTTGAGTCGTTGAGTCGTTGAGGCGTTGAGGCGTTGAGGCGTTGAGGCGTTGAGGCGTTGAGGCGTTGAGGCGTTGAGGCGTTGAGGCGCGGGTAGCAAGTGTTGTGACGTCGTGGGGAGTAGAGCGGATTTGTGCGGTCGGCAGGAAAAAACAGCATCCTGCGGTTCATGTCGGTGCATTCTGCTTGCATTCGGTCGCAAAAGTTGTTATATCTGTCCATCTGATTGGCCCATCAGTTTTCACCACCTCGGAATGTAGCGCAGCCTGGTAGCGCACCTGCTTCGGGAGCAGGGGGCCGGAGGTTCGAATCCTCTCATTCCGACCATACAAATCAAAGAGTTACGGATTTTTCCGTAACTTTTTTTTGTTTATTATTGCTCGTGCAACCTCCCGTGCAACCTCTTGAGAAACCGGCTACCTCAGTTGATGGTTTAATGAGGCCAAGTCGAAAGCCGCAAGAAAGCTGCGGCTTCCGACTTGGCCAGGACCGCTACAGCAGCCGGCATCTTCAATGGGACTCTATTTTACCGAATGCCTGCAGGCTCGGCTCCTTTCAGTCCCAGACCTCCAAGAGGATTTCCGCTCCTTTTCAAGCCGGATTTTCGGGCAATTTTCGTTTTTAACATAAGTCTTGCATCTGCCCGATTTTATTGACCTACCTCAACCAGGCACAGGCTCAAGCTGCGAGCGGCGCGGGTTTATAGACCTTGTGGCGTACAGGTTTCAGTGGTATGTCAAAAACAGTCAACAGTTACAGGCGCTTGCGAAGCAAAGGCGCCTGCTCTTTTATCTTGCCTTATCATTTTTCCACCTCTACCATCCCCCCCCTCACTCCCACCTCCCTGATCTGCCGGACCTCCTCCCCCCTCAACTTTGCGTCTGAGTGTCATTCCCTTTAGGAAATATTTTCGCAAAGTAATGCCAAGCCTCCAAGGTTGCCCCTAGGCCGCACAACAGGACCAGATGCATAGATTGGTATTGCCCAATAGAAGATCGCCTTCCTAAAGCCATTTTTGAGAGATCCAGCGAAACCAGGAAAATCAAAGGTTTCATAAGGTGGCAGGATCCGGGCAGTCTCGGACGTATTAATTAAGCTTTGAGGCGATCAGATTAATGTGATATAACCGAACGTTCCTTTCATTCCGTATTCGTTGAGACGGCACTTTTTGTCGGTTGGTCACTGTATAAGTTGTCAGAACTACTCAGGGTGCGTGAGCCAAGAATTCCTCCCCCCTGTAACCTTGCCAGCGAAAGTGTTGCCGGAATTACGTTGCGTAATTTTCCGGGGAGATATGAGGCTGCTGCATATCCCCCGAAACAGGGCATTTCATTTCAAGAATGGCCGAAAATGACACGGAAATTTCACCACTTGCTTGGATTTTCATGAGATTGACTCATGATTTTGCGGTCTGCAACACAACTATATAATCCCAAGTTCGGCAAATAACGGAAAACAAATGAATTTAGAAAATCACCTAAAATTAAAAATATTGATACATTACCTCTTACTCGGAATAGTTGGAATCCTTGCCTTTTCGGAAGCAACCGCACAGGCGGAAGACATTGACGTTAAGCCTCTCACCGGGGAAATCTTCTTCATTGGTTTTAGTAACACCCAGGAATTTATGGGACAAGGCGCAGCACACCAGTTATACGTCATTAGCGCCAATGGCACTGGCCAACAGAGACTGCTCCCTTCCTTCAACTGGATTGCGTATTTGGCTAGTTATCCTAATATAAAGAAGCTGTCTTTCAAGTCCATATCCGACGATAAATCCAAAAACGGCAGATTCTTTTTGAATATCAACGAGCCTTGGCAAGCCGATCAACTCCAGTCACGACTGACCCACGCACTTCCCGATAACTTTCCCGTAAGAATCTCCGCACCCATATCCTTTTCGCCGGATGGCTCGTTAGTGGCTGGCGTGGCCCGCGTGTTGCAAATAGCCGACGTAAAAACCGAAGCAGTTAAAAATGTTGAGGGCCAGTTTGTGCCGGGAGGTGACCTGCCGGCTTGGTCTCCCGATGGGGAAAAGATTGTCTTTAGGGGGTGTCTGTTCAACGACGAGTACAGCAACGCGTTTGAACTCTTCGTCGTCGATAAAGACGGCAACAATCTGCGGCAGCTTACCAATCTTCCTCAGAATATTTCCTGGTGGCGGCTCCTCCTGACACCAAGCACCGAACAGCCTAAATATAAGGAGCAACATGCGTCAAGCAGTCCTAAATGGTCACCTGATGGTAAATGGATAGTTTTTGTAAGTTTTGAGAATATCTATAAAGTGCGACCTGACGGAAGCGACCTGACCCTGCTTGTCAAACATGCGGCATATCCTACTTGGTCCCCGGACGGCAAAATGATTTCCTACGCCGCGTTTCGTCCCGGCACTCAACAACTGACAAAGGAAGAAGGGGGAGAAAACGCCGGTTATCGGCCTCCCAACATATACGTAAGTTGGGCCGATGGTAAAGGCGAAACGAGGATCACCAACAATCGTAGAAGATTGGGTTACGTTTATCTGAATTGGATAAAGTAGCTCAGAAAGGTTAGCATGCAGTTATAGGTTACCAATAAACTTTCGACAGTTAATGCCGAACAACGGGCGGCACTCGGACGTCGCTCCGCTTCGCCAGTGCGCCCCACGACGTTCCAGGTGGATTTCAAGGAATTAATCTTTTGCCCTAAAAACTCATTTGAATACTGGCAGGACATATGTTATACCACAACATATGCTGCAATGAGGTGGGAATGGGGACGGCGCGGGAAATCATAAGGTACAAGAAAGTGCGGGGCGGTCGGATTATTGAGGTGGTAATCTGGCACCTCTCCGATCCGTTACCAGGCAGCACGCACCCTTTTAAATACCGCCTGTTTTGCGGTCTCTCTGACGGCAGCTGTCTAGTCCGCTACGACAATGAGCGCGGCAAAGGGGACCATCGGCATGTTGCCGACCATGAGGAACCCTATGCATTTTCAACCGTGCTCAAGCTCATTGAAGATTTCGAAACCGACCTCGAAAGGATGTGATCGACATGAAAGAAAAACGGGATCTTAAAATCGGGATCAAAAGCGACAAGGAGTTTTTTGCCGAGTTGAAAGACCTGGCAGGACGGATCGACGATGGATGGTTGCCCGACAAACCTGTAGAGCGACTCTATTTCGACGACTTACCATCACTTCTCAAACATCTGACCCCCAAGCGATTCGAGCTGCTGGCCGTACTCCGTGGCATGGGCCATGCTAGCATCAACGCGTTGGCGAAGCATCTCCACCGCCAGTACCGCAACGTCTTCGACGACGTGAAGACCATGGAGCGGCTGGGGCTCGTGGAAAAGGACAAGAGCGGTCACTTCTATGTCCCGTGGGATGAAATTGACGCATCCTTTAGATTGGTAGCGTAAACGTGAAAAGGGTTAGTGCGGCTCCTTCTCCAACCCTTGGAGCTGTCAGAAAATCCCGATGGTAAACGCCTGCATCTTTATTCCGTATCACTCTTTTCTCCCATCATTTCCCGCAGCTGGCTTAAGAATTGCGATGAGCATCCCGCTGAAGGATAAACCAATTTAGAGGGTTCCGCTTGAAGCGGAGCCCTCCAAATTGGCTTGGCCGGGGAAAGCTGCCGACATTTTCAACCCGGCAAGATCCACAATTTTTCCGTCATGGTCCTGTTGAAATTGTTCGTGAGTTTCATCGGCCCCGGAACAAATGAGGTCGCCAACCGTGAAAAATTAATTCGATCGACTCCCACAAATTGTATGCTTCGAACGGCAAATTCCCGCCAACTTCCGGCGCCAAACGAGCACTCGTTTCTACTACCAGCCGCCACCGGACAGGCGCCCGACGGCGTCGGACGGCGCGCAATACAGATAACACCTATCCGACCGGCTAGTTGAGCTACCTCCGCTAGCGATTGGTACCAAACCGTCATACGCTGTCTGACGCGAAATCATAAGGGAATCCCTGTCGGACATTTTAGTGTAGCCCGAAGGGCTGCGTTAGGTGTGAAAGAAAATTCAGCCGGAGCGAAGCGAGGCCCGCTTTTGCAGTTCCTCCTTATCAACCTTTCCCCAACCGGCCCCCCAAACCACCGTGTCATTCTTCGTAACTAGCCGATTGCCGCCTAAGAGGTAAGACCTTCCCTTCCGGAATCCCGGTGATGATCGACCTCAGTTTCCGTTCCCAAGCTTCGAGTGCAGTCTGCTTTTCCAGATCATACCCATGCCGGTTGTAGACCTTGATGATCCCCTTCTTCAGGTGAGCGAGAATGGCATCAACAATCTCGTCTGAGAAGCCTAAGCTTGATATCATCGTGGCACCAGTTCTACGCAAATCGTGAGGAGTAAAATGAGCCATGTCGATTTTGCGCTCTTCCTTTACCCTCACCATCTTGGGAATGTTACTGGCGTTCGGATCTGAGGATGGTTTGCGCCGTGTGTACCCCTTCAGGTTTTTACGTATCGCGGAAGCCAGAGCCCTTTCCGTCATGCCTCTCTCCGTCCGCGGCGAGGGAAATATGTACCCGTCCGAGTCTCCGATAAGTTCGAGAGCAAGATCGGTCAGGTAGATCCTCTGAGGCCTCGGGTTCTCCCTGGTGACCTTAGTGCTTTTCGACATGAACTCCCACCACCGGCCCTTGATTTGAGAGCGGTGCATGGTAACCACCTCTCCGGGACGCTGACAGGTCACCAAGATGACTTTCAGAGCCCGCCGGGTCTCATCACTGACCGAAGCCTTTTTCAAACCCTCCCAAAGTACCCGAATTTCATCCTCGTCAAGGTTCCGTTCACGCGACGGCACCATCGGCAACTCGTCGCCCTTTTCGAACCCGACGCACGGCGACTGCCCAATGATTTCCTGCTTCACGGCATACTTGAACACCCGGCGGATGATCTTAAAGGTATTGAGGGTTATGGCCGGTCCGCGCCCCTTCATGCCCTCGATCAGAAGCAGTACATCCCTGCGCGTGATCTCCCTCGCCTTGCGCTCCGCCCAGATAGGTAGCACATCCTTTCCCAAAATCCTCTGGTCCTCGGCCCAGGTCTTTTTCTTTTCCTTGGCGAAATTCTCCAGATATTCATGAATAAGCCGGGCGACGGTCGGATGCTTCCTCTGCTCCTCGCGGACCAGCCGTTCCGTCCCCTGCTTAAGGCTCCTTACCGCCAGGGGATCGCGAGGATCGTTGGGGTTGTGGAGCATGGCATAGGCCGACGCATGGTCCGCTCGCGCGTTAGCAAGTGATTTTTCCGGGTAGCTGCCCAGGTTCAGCTGTCTCCTCATGCCATCGAAGGTATAAATGAACAGGAATGTCTTCTGACCAGACGGTAGCACCCGTACAGCAAACCCCCTCTTTTCCCGTTCAACATACTGCTTCGAATTGGGCTTAAGATTGGCGATGTATTTGTCGGTGAAGTCCACGTTTTCCACTCCCTAAACACAGAGGTTGCACGGCGCCGTGCAACCTCTCGTGCAACCTCTAGTGTGCTTGCTACAACGATTTATCCTGAAACGTCTTGAAGTAATTTATAAGCCAAATTGCTTTATATGTCAAATATTTACGCCAGAAAGGTTGCACGGGGAAAACGCATCTGAAATGGCCTGATAACCCTATATTCCCTTATTCGGGAGCAGGGGGCCGGAGGTTCGAATCCTCTCATTCCGACCATACAAAACATAGGCCCTTGGCAATTGCCAAGGGCCTTTTGTGTAACCGCTCCGGTTCCAGCACAACCTTCCTTACGCTACCTTGCTGCCCTCCTTGAACCACCTGTCGATTGACTGCAGGATTTTTGCCCAGCACCAGTGATGACATCGGCTCACGTGGAAATCATCCCCGAGACCACACTACATTTGGTCGTTGCCCTCCGGTCTCTCCGGTCCATATCCGGTACCGACTCCGTGGCCTCAAGCCCACCACGCGGCATTTCATCCGGAATCTCTCTTCTACTGATCGATGATTGTTTTAGGGTTTTTCTCCTTATAGGATTCGGAGGCTTCTTTCTTCAACTTGTTAAACTCCTCAATCGTTTCTCTTTTATATCCCAACGGTGGAATCGCTGCTACATCGGGCCAAGCTGGGTTATTTTCTTGATGAACAAATGTCTGGTGAATTATCGCTATTTTGCTATAGAATTTTTATGAAAAGGGTATGGACGGTCGAGTTTCTGGACGATGTGGTTGAAGACGAGTTCCTTTCCATTCCCAAGGATCTTCAGGCTCGTTTGGTGCGTGTTACGGATTTGATCGAGTCCCACGGTCTTGAGAATTTAGGGATGCCGTATGTTCGTCATCTTCAGGACAAGCTCTGGGAAATCCGGGGAAAAAGCTCTTCAGAGATTGCCCGGGCACTCTATGTTACTGTTGTCGGCAGACGAGTCGTTATCCTACGGGTATTTGTGAAGAAGACTAAAATACACCGCTGTGCGAAGTTACGTTGGCATTGTCAATAATGAAGGAGATTGATCATGGGTAGGAAGATGTCGGAAGTGAAAAAGGAACTGTTAAAAGACGAAGAGTTTCGAGTTGAATTTGTCCAACTTGAGGATGAGTTTGCACTTGCTTCCCAACTTATCGAAGCCCGGAAAAAGGCACATCTGACACAGGATGAGGTTGCAAAACGTATGGGCACAACACAGTCTGTCGTTGCTCGACTTGAATCCGGGCGTCCATTGCCTAGCCTTCGGTCGTTGAAACGGTATGCCCAGGCTGTCAACGGCAAAGTCGAAATCAGAGTCGTCTGAACTCTACCCCGCGTTTTCCCTGTGGTTGCTTCCAAGAGTCACTGAGGGCGCATTGCCAGGCCGCGAGGGCGAAAAGGCTCTCCAATGTGTAAAGCTCCAAGAGGCGATATCCGACTTCTCAATGGCTTCATTGGTCGTTGCTGAAAAAGCTAGATTCAACAAAGCCGTTGTCTGCCATGTTAAGTCTCCCGCCAACCGGCACATTTGGCATGGCAATAAATAGAACTGCCGGGCTCCTTGACGCTCGCAGCATCCCGTTGCAGTCCTGTCTGTGCAGCTGCTTAACGCTCTGCCATGCTGACCTCCTCAAGAAAACGCCTGTGGAGCGACCTGAACCCCGCGCGGAGCTCCTCTGAGAAAAGTTTCGGCTGCTCCCAAGCCGCAAAGTGTCCGCCTTTCTCAACCTTATTGTAATAGATGAGTTTGGCAAACGCCCGCTCTGCCCAGCTCCGCGGGGCTGGATAGAGTTCGTCAGGAAAGACGCTCACGGCAACCGGAATGGAGACGCCTTTGACATTGAAATAGCCGAGTTTGCCCCAATTCTCCCAATAAAGACGGGCGCCGGAAAGCGCGGTGTTCGTCAACCAGGTGATGGTGACGTTGTCGAGGATGTCGTCACGCGTAAGGCCTTCGGCTTTTCCCTCAAAGACGCGTGAAATGAGCGAGTAGCTGCGCGCGTCGTGATCAAGGAAATAAGCCGCCAAACCGACGGGTGAGTCCGCGATTCCATATAAGGTCTGCGGTCGCAGCCCCATCTGGAACCCGTAGGCGATCCCTTTTTGATATACGAACTGCAAACGCTCGTAAGCGACCTTCTCCTCGGCTGAGAGGCCCGAGGGCACCGGCGCCCCGGAAAAAGCCGCCTGGTCAATTTCGGCTGGAAAGATGCCAGGCATGTTGACGTGAATGCCGAGCAACTCCGAAGGCGCCTGCAAGCCCATTTGCTCGGTAATAACGGCGCCCCAGTCGCCACCTTGCGCCACGAATTTCGTGTACCCAAGGCGCTTCATCAATACGACCCAGGCGCGTGCGATGTGTTCCACATCCCACCCGGCGGTGGTCGGTTTGCCTGAGTATCCGTAGCCCGGCAGGGACGGGATCACCAGATGGAACGCATCGGATGCGCTGCCGCCATGCGCCGTGGGATTGGTCAGCGGATCGATGATCTTCATCTGTTCGATGATCGAGCCGGGCCATCCGTGCGTAACGATCAGCGGCAACGCGTTTTCGTGTTTGGAACGGACGTGAATGAAGTGAATGTCCAGTCCGTCGATCTTCGTGATGAACTGCGGCAGAGCGTTCATTTTGGCTTCGATCTTGCGCCAGTCATACTCTGTCGCCCAATAGCGCGCGAGCGCCTGGATCGTCGCGAGCTGTACCCCTTGGGATGCATCAGTAACCGTTTCCCGTTCAGGCCACTTGGTCGCGTTGATGCGCCTGCGCAATTCGGTGAGGTCGCTTTCGGAAACATTCACATGAAAAGGACGTAGCGCATTCCCGTCAGCTGCCCGTCCAGGGCGTTGTTCTTGTTCTGTAAACCTGATTATTGTCATGGCACTCTCCTTATTAGGTAACGTTCGGGATTCGAAGGGCTCGACGCGTTAGCTTGGGTTAATACCTAGGTTAAATAATAGGAGATTCCCACGGCCAGGGCAAGAACTGCTTCAAGGGATCTCGCGGCGCTCCCAATGCCCCCCCCCTCAACCCCGAAAAACCATTATATGTAGCTAGCTTGCAACCAAGCCGCTCATTCTTTGAGCTTTGCCGACGATAAGTGCCACATCATCGGGGCTGATGGCACTTTTTCGCCGCAGTCGCCCGGAAACTAACCTCGATGTGCCACTATGCGGAGAGCCGTTCCCCCCCCAAAACATCCCCTCTATTTTCTCACCAGTTCACCCGTCCAGTTGTGGTGGTGCGGTAAGGCACAGGACGTTAGGAATTACAGCGCCTGCACAAAAGCTGCGAACTAGAGCGAACTGGAGCCACCTAGCAGATTCGGCGGAGTATTAAAAGAGATCCTTGGCTTCTTCACCGTTTCAGCGGGGAGATTCCTGACTGCACCTGGTCGGGAGCAGGGGGGTGGAGGTCCGGAGCGCTGCAGTTGTGGGGATATACAATATGGCTTGTCACTGGAAAATAATTGGGCTAGAGTCAGTAGCCACCCTGCCTTTTTTGGGTAGAACCGGTAATGAGAGCGATGCTATGAAGCAGTGTGACGGGAAGACAAGGGATGAACTGTCCCAGGAAATCGAGGCACTCAGGCGTGAAAATGCCCTGCTCCTCATGACGCAGAGTGTCGCCCTCAGGGAAAGCGAGGACCGCTACCGCCGCATGATCGAAACGGCAAACGAGGGGGTGTGGATTCTCGATGCCAAGGGGGTGACCAGCTTCGTCAACACCAAGATGGGCGTCATGCTTGGTTACCATGCCGAGGAGATGCTGGGACGCCACCTCTTTGAGTTCCTGGATGAAGAGATGCGACCTGCTGCCGCCGAGAACCTATCCCAGCGCAAGGCCGGGGCGAAGGGGCAGTATGATTACCAGCTGCGCAGCAAGGAGGGGGGCTTGGTCTGGGCTCAGGTCTGCGCCAGTCCCATCTACGATCACGACCGGCGCTACGTCGGGGTGTTGGGAATGGTCTCTGACATAACCGAGCGAAAGCGCGCCGAGGCAGCGCTCGCGGACAGCGAAGCTCATTACCGCGCCATGATAAACGCCTTCGACGGCATGATGTATATCTGCTCCCCTGATTACCGCATCGAGTTTCTCAACGACAGATTGAAGCTGCGGACCGGCTATGACGCCACGGGAGAGCTCTGCTACCGGGCGCTCCACGGGCTTGAAGCCGTCTGCCCATGGTGCGTCAACGAGCGAGTGTTCTCGGGAGAATGCGTGCGCTGGGAAGTGCAGAGCCCTAAGGACAAACGCTGGTACGAGGTGTCGAACTCTCCCATCTACAACCTCGACGGCTCCGTTTCGAAGCAGGCCATGATTACCGACGTCACGCAGCGCAAACGGGCCGAAATAGACATCCTGAAGCAAAAGGTAATCCTCAGCCAAGCGGCCAAACTCGCCCGTTTCGGGGCGTGGGAATGGGATGCTGCCAGCGACATGTTCACCGTCTCGGAGGAGTGGGCTAAGATGCACGGCAGCGAGGTAACGGTCATCTCCCGGGAGTCCTGGGTTTCCCTGTCACACCCCGAGGACCGTCCCAAAATACGGCAGGCCTTTCGTGATGCACTTGATGGCCCCGGTGTTTATCAGGTTGATTACCGGATCGTCAAAAGTGAGGACGGTTCACTGCGCTGCCACCATTCCCTGGGCGAGGTGGTCAGGGATGCCGAGTTAAAGCCGGTCGGGATGTTCGGGGTGGTTCAAGACATCACGCAGGGCTGATTCCCGACCAGGGTTGCTGTGTCGATTCATCGACTAGCTGTCGGCGCCGGCTGGCCCGTTTGCGCGTTTTCTTTCGCTCCAGCGCTTCCCCGCGGCAGCTAGCCTACCTGCCGGCTAGGCGAGCCTGAACTGCCCCACCAGGGCGCGCAGGTCGCCGGCCAACCCCGCGAGCTGCCCGGCTGCCCGGGCCGACTCATGGGCACCGCGCGAGGTGTCGTGCACCACCTCGGTGATCTGCTGGATATTGCCGGTGATCTCGCCGGTGGTTGCGGTCTGCTCCTCTGCCGCGGTGGCGATCTGGTTCACCTGCTGGGTGACTTCGCTGATCCGCTCCAGGATCTCGCGCAGGGCTTCTCCCGACTTGGCCGCTTCCCTGGTGCCGCTTTCCACCTCCTGGACTCCCTGCTCCATGGCTGCCACCGCCCCCTTGGTTTCGCTCTGAATCCCCTTGATCATCTCGGCAATCTCACGGGTGGCGCGCGTGGTCCGCTCGGCGAGCGCCCTTACCTCGTCGGCCACCACGGCGAAACCGCGCCCCTGCTCTCCCGCCCGCGCCGCCTCGATCGCCGCGTTCAGGGCGAGCAGGTTGGTCTGGTCGGCGATGTCCTCGATGGTACCGATGATCTCCCCGATCTGGTCGCTGCGTGCTCCCAGACCAGCTACGGTTTGGGCGGAGCTGGTGACCCGGGCGGCGATGCGCCCCATGACGGTGACGGTCTGCTCGACGACTGCCGCGCCCGCCCTGGCCCTGCTGTCGGCGTGCTCGCTGCCGGCCGCGGCCCGGTGGCAATTCTCGGCTATCGACATGGAGGTGGCCGCCATCTCCTCGCTGGCGGTGGCGACGGTTCCGGTCTGCGCCGCCACCTCCTCGGCACCGGTGGCGATGCGCTCCGCGGTGGCATTGAGTTCGTCGGCTGCGGCAGCCACCTGCAGGCTGCTTTGCACCACCTGGTTCATGGTCTGCTGAAGCTTCTCGGCCATGATGTTGACTTCCTCCGCCAGCATTCCCATCTCGTCGCGCGTCTTGATCGGCGAGCGGACCGTCAAGTCGCCTGACGCGACCAGCGCCAGGTTGTCGTAGACCATCTTGAGCGGACGGGTGATGGAACTGGCTATCAGCAGGCCGATGCCTGACATGAACAAGGCTGCGACGGCGCTCGACACGATCATCAGGAGGAACGCGTTGTGATAGCCGGCGGCGTCCTGGGTAGCGCTTTGGGCCGCCTCGTTGACGTTCAGATCTACCAGGTCGTCGATGGCCTTGGCAGGCTTCTGGTTGAGAGGCGCGACACTGGCCGTAGCGAAATTCACCGCCGCTGCCCGCATCTGGGGGTTGCCGGTGCTCTCCTTCGCCATGACAGCCAGTTTCTCGCCCTGGACCAGATACTCCTCGTAACCCTGCCGGAATGTTTCGATGAGCTCCTTCTCCTTGGGCTCCAGATTGTACTTGAGGAAGGCAGCCATACCCTCCTTGATCGCCTGTCTGCGTTTGACTATGTCCTCGGTCTTGGCCGTAAGCTGCGCCGGGTCTTCGAGGACCAGCAGGTACACCAGGTCCAGCCTGATACCCTGCAGGTTGTTCTTGAGGTCGTTCAGCATATCCACATGCTTGACGGCAATGCTCATCTCCTCCTCATCAGCCGCCATGGCATGCATCTTAGCAAGACCGAACCATACGATGACCGCCAGAACGGCGACCGCAACGACAACCATCGACTGCAACTTAGTCTTCACCTTGAGATTCATCCAAATGTTCATGCTACCTCCCCTAACCTGCGCCAGATGGCTAGTGTGTAAGATATTCTCTTACACTCTTCGGGTGACCTGGGGAAATCTTGATTGGTTTAAAATTACGGCGGTCTCATCCGGGCGCTGCGAGCGGCTCCCTCTTGTGACATTATAAAAAAATTATCTTGCGTCAAACCATTCAAGAGCATCTATCTCTTGCCGATAGCTTAATTACCTGCTGTATGACGTGCATCGGTTGTCCGCTTTGGACCAAAACCCGTGGACTGGTTCTTACATAACATCAAGAATATAGCCTTTGCAGGAGACACCTCATGACATGGTTCACCAATCTCAAAATCAGCGGTAAAATCATCACGGTCGTGCTTGCCATCATGCTGCTCATGCTTTTCCTGGGCGCCTTTTCCATCCTGCAGCTGTCCAAGGTGAATGGATCGACGGAGGAGATCGCCACTAACTGGCTCCCGAGCGTGCATGCCGTGGACAGTATGGACGGGACCATCAGCGATTACCGGCGCCAGGAGCTGCAGCATCTCCTCTCCAGCAGCAACGCGGACTGGGACCTGTATGAAAAAAGGATGGCGGAAGTCGAGGGGACCTTGAAGAAGATCGACACAGGGTACCAGAAACTGATTTCTTCTCCCGAAGAGAAGAAGCTCTATGACGCGTACTGCGCTGCCTGGAGCTTGTACCTGGCTGCCGTGAAGCAGGAGATTGCCCTCAGCAGGTCGAATAAGCACGCGGAGGCGGTGGAGGTCTGCCGGGGTGACGCGAAAAAATACTTCCTCCTCGCGATGGATGCACTGGACAAGGATGCCGAGTTGAACAAGAAGGGATCCGACGACGCCTATGCTACGGCCCAGTCGGTCTACGGCCAGTCCCGCATTATGATTGTCGCCGTCATTGCGGCCGCCTTGGCTATCGGCATGATCCTCGCGCTGCTGGTCGCGCGGGTCATCAGCCGGGCCTTGAAACACGGGGTGGAGGTGGCCGAGAGGCTGGCGCAGGGTGACCTGACCGCCACCATAATGGTGGACTCGAAGGACGAGACCGGGCAGCTCATGGCCGCCATGAGGACCATGGCGGAAAACCTGCGCAACATCATGGGGCAGGTGACCAGCACCGCGACCCAGGTGGCGTCCGCCGCGAGCCAGCTGCAGTCGACCGCGGAGCGGATCGCGACCGGTGCCGAACAGGTCGCCGCGCAGTCCGGCACGGTCGCCACCGCAGGCGAAGAGATGTCGGCCACCTCCGGCGACATTGCCCAGAACTGCCAGATGGCGGCAGCGGGGGCCCTGCGCGCCACGCGGTCCGCCCAAAACGGGGCCGAGGTGGTGGAAAACACCGTGGCCGTCATGGGGCAGATCGCGGAAAAGGTCCAGCAGAGCGCCCAGACGGTGGCCAGCTTGGGAGACCGCTCGGACCAGATCGGGGACATCATCGGGACCATCGAGGACATCGCCGACCAGACCAACCTGCTGGCGCTGAACGCGGCCATCGAGGCGGCTCGGGCCGGCGAACAGGGGAGGGGCTTCGCGGTGGTCGCGGACGAGGTCAGGGCCCTGGCCGAACGGACCACCCGGGCGACCCGCGAGATCTCCGAGATGATCAAGGCGATCCAGAGCGAGACCAAGGGGGCGGTGGCCGCCATGGAGCAGGGCGTCCACCAGGTGGAAGCCGGCACCGGCGAGGCGGCCAAATCAGGTGTCGCGCTGCGGGATATCCTGGAGCAGGTGAACGGCGTCGCCATGCAGGTGAACCAGATCGCCACTGCCGCGGAGGAGCAGACGGCCACAACCGGGGAGATCTCCAGTAACATGAACCAGATCACCGAGGTCGTGCAGCTGACTTCCCAGGGTGCGCAAGAGTCCGCCCAGGCGGCGTCGCAGTTGAGCGGGCACGCCGCCGAACTGCAGCGGCTGGTGCGGCAGTTCAAGCTGTAAGCCCGGGGGCGCCGGACTCACACAAAAAAGCCCCGTTTCCGTAGGAAGCGGGGCTTTGCCTTACCTTGTTTGCGCGGATCTCCCGCCTGCCTCCCCTTTTACCAGGTCGCCTTGCCCGCCCGCAGATCCAGCTTGAGAAATTTCGGCGCCAGTACCGGTTCCGGCCAGGGTGCCGCGACGGGGCGGTCGTCGAACCACTTGGTCACGGCGAGCTTGCCGGTCTCCCGGCCGTGCCGCTCTCCCAGGCTCCCGGCCAAGGCCTCGGCGGGCATCGGCTTGGCGAGGTAGAAGCCCTGCACCTCGTCGCATCCCAGCGCGGTCAGGTGGTGCAGCTGGTCGGAGTTCTCCACCCCCTCGGCCAGCACCTTGAGGCTCAGGCTGCGCCCCATGGATATGATGGCCTCGACGATGGCCGCGTCGTCGTTGCTGCGGTTCACGTCGGCCACGAAGGAGCGGTCGATCTTGATGCGGTCCACCGGGAAGTGCTTCAGGTAGTTGAGCGACGAGTAGCCGGTGCCGAAATCGTCGATGGAGAGCTGCACCCCCATGCGCTTGAGCGCGGAGAGCGTCTCGATGGTGGTCTCGGCGTTTTCCATGATGACGCTTTCGGTGAACTCCAGCTCCAGCACCCGGGGGTCGATGCCGGTCTCCCGGATGATCCCGGTCAGCATCGCCACGAAGTCCGCCTGCTTGAGCTGCTTCCCGGAGACGTTCACGGCCACCTTGAACCCGGGGTGCCCGGCGTCGGCCCAGCGCCTGGCCTGCTGGCAGGCGCTCTTCAGCACCCACTCCCCGATGCTGAAGATGAGGCCGGAATCCTCCGTGAGCGAAATGAACTCGGAGGGGGGCATCAGGCCGAATTCCGCGCTCTGCCAGCGCAAAAGCACCTCGGCCCCCACCATCCTGTTGGTCTTAAGATCCCACTGCGGCTGGTAGACCAGGAAGAACTCGCCCCGCTCCAGCCCCTGGCGCAGGCTATTTTCCAGCGCCACCCGGCGCATGATCTTCTGGTTCATCTCGGCGGAGAAGAAGCGGAACTGGCCCCTCCCCTGGTTTTTGGCGTGGTACATCGCCGTGTCGGCGGAACGAAACAGGCTGGAGGCGTCGTGGCTGTCGTCCGGGTAAAGCGCGATGCCGATGCTGGCGCTTGAGTAAACGGCGGAGCCGTCGATGTCGAAGGGGGTGGCGAAGATGTCGAGCATGCGCTGGACGGCCGTCGAGATGCGGTCCTGGCAGCCGACCGAGGTGAGCAGTACCACGAACTCGTCGCCTCCCAGGCGGGCCAGGACGTCGGACTCCCGGATGCAGCCGGAGAGCCGCAGTGCGACGTCGCACAGCAGCTTGTCGCCGGCGGCGTGCCCCAGGGTGTCGTTCACGTCCTTGAAGTTGTCCAGGTCGAGGAAGACCAGGCTGAGCATCTCGCCGTCGCGGGCGGCCAGCGCCAGCGACTGGTGCAGCCGCTCCAGGAACATGCCGCGGTTGGGGAGCCCGGTCAGGTTGTCGAAGTAGGCCAGCCGGTTGATCTTCTCCTCGGCCTCCTTCTGCTCGGAGATGTCCTCGCAGGTGGTGACGACCCCGAGGTAGCTCTGTTCGCGGTCCCGGACCGGAATGGAGGTGAGCAGCACGGGGAATTCCTCGCCGCCTCGCCTCAGGTTGACGCTCTCCCGGCGCCAGACCGCCCCTTGATTTCCGGGGTGCCAGTCGCCGCGCTGCCGGATGGAAGCGAATTCACGGGCCTCGCGGCCGATCAGTTCCTCCACCTCGTAACCGTGCATCCTCGCCTCGGCGGGGTTCAGGTAGACGATCCTGCCGCTCGCATCGGAGAAGGTGATCCCTATCTGCAGGCTGTCCACCGCCTCCTTGAGCATGCGGCTGCGGTCCTCGTCGCGGCGCACCTCGGTTATGTCCTGCAGGGTGCCGACCAGTCGCGCGGGCCTGGCCCAGTCGGCCGCCTGAAGGCGGGCGTAGATCCAGACCAGCCGTTCGCTGCCGTCGCTCAGCACGACGCGGCACTCGAAGTCGCAGCCGTCGGGCGAGCTCTGCGCCCAGCTGAGGCTCTCCTGCACGGATTCGCGCTCCGGTGGCGCTACGGCCTGGAGCAACCCCTGCAGGGAGGCGGCGCCGCAGCCCTCCGGCATTCCGAGGATGCGGGACATCTCCGGCGACTGCCAGAAGCTGCCGCTTTCCGGGCTCCACTCCCAGTCCCCCAGGCGGGCGATTCTCTGGGCGCGCACCAGGCGGTCCTCGCTGTGCTGCAGGTTCTTCAGGAGCCCGCCGGTGCGCAGCAGGCAGCGCACCCGGTACACCAGGAGCTCGGGGTTGCTGGACTTGGCGACGAAGTCGGTGGCCCCCGCCTCGAAGGCGCGGTGCACCAGCTCGTCGTTGTCCAGGCCGGTGACCATCAGCACGGGGGTGTGCTTCCCCTGGGTCAGTGAGCGAATCTCGCGGCAGGTCTCGAAGCCGTCGCGCTTGGGCATGATCAGGTCGAGCAGCACCAGGTCCGGCTGCAGCTCCCCGAACTTGACGAGCGCCTCGACGCCGTCGCCCGCGCTGGCGGTCCGAAAGCCACCCTTTTCCAGGGTGTCCTGGAACATCACCCGCATGAAATGATCGTCATCGACGATGAGGACCAGTGCCCTGGTATCCCTGCTTGCTTCCGGCATAACTGTGCTCTCCCCAATGGTGGATGGTCCGTCGGACCCGGGTACCCTCTGCCAGCACCGCGCTGCGCACGCCAGGCCAAGCTGCAGCAGGGCGCCGTAGCCGCAGTGCTGCAGCGCGTCCTACCGGCTGATGCCGGCTGCCCGCTAGCGGTTCAGGTTCAGCTCCTCAAACCCCGGTTGTTGCAACAGGCTTTCTCGGGCCAAGCGCGGCACCATCGCAGGCCTGCAAGGCCCGCTTGATCCTGGTGACCAGGGTGACGTCCTTGACCGGTTTGGCCATGAAGTCGAAGAAACCTTTTTTGAAGGCTTCCGACTCTTCGTCACCGTTCAGGCTCGAGGTGATCAAGAGGACCGGGATGCGCCTGGTTTCCGGCAGGGCCTGCAGGGCCTCCAGGAGCTTGTAGCCGTCGAAGAGCGGCATCTCCTTGTCGGTCAGTATGACGTCCGGCGCCTCCGAGAGGGCCTTCTTGAAGGCCTCCATGCCGTCTTTGGCGGCGACCACCCGGAAGCCCTCCTTCGACAGCACCCGCGCCAGCTCCGAGCCGGTGGCAGGGTTGTCCTCGACGACCAGGACGGTCTGCCTCTTGTCCGGCGCAGCCTCCTTGTGCAGGTAGTGTTTGTTGACGGCGGCGATGATGTCCCGCCGGGGGGCGATGCAGGGAACGATCGTCAAGTTGTGGTTTGCGGCCAGGTTATCCGCGATCCTGGTGTCGGTCGGGTCCGCCATGGCCAGGTACAATTTCCGCTGTTCTATCTTAAGCGGGAAGAGGAAGTGCCGAGCCGCTGTGTCGGCGGTGATCAGCTTGAGGAGGTCCGCCGCATAACTGAAGTCGGCGAAATTCCGGACCATCTTGTACCGGTACTGCTCGGCGAGCGTCGCCGCGACTTCCTCGCCCGTGGCGACCCCCATCTCCTGAAGGATCGTGCCGATCCTGACCTGCTCCTGCCTGGCCTTGTCCAGGGCACGTTGCAGGGTCTTCTCGGAAATGATCCCATTTGCCACGAGAATCTCTCCGAACATCTTTCTGTCAGTCGCCATGGCCATGGTTTCCTTCCGCAACGGTGCAACCCGCCCTTCCCGGGGGGAAAGTCAGTGCCGCGCCGCTCCGGCCAGATCACCCCTCCTGCAGTCACTGGAGGTCGCGGGGCAATGGGGTGGACCGGATTCTATCTCTGTCGATGTGATTGTAGCCGGAAGCGTTGAGGATGTTTCATAAGCTGAAGTTGATTCCGGCGCGAACTATTCCCCAGAGCCCGACCTTTTATACAGTAAAAACAGGGGAATGTGTCTTACACTTTCTTGCATGGTACGGAAGCGCTTAATAAGAGCCGGTAGCGGTGAAGGGCGCAGGGCCGCCCCCCGGCGCCGTTGCTATTTGCAGTCCTCTGCCAGCAGGACGTAGCCCATGCTGTGGCGGGCCCGCAAGGGGAGAGCTACGGCGGGATCGGCCTTGTGCACCTTGGCGCGCAGCCGGCTGATCAACACCTCGATGCGTGCGTTGGACGAGATGTCGTCCGGCTGCCCGAGAGTCTGGAAGATCTGCTGGCGCGATACGTTCTTGCCCAGGTGGGCGAAGAGCAGTTCCAGCAGAATGCATTCCTGGCCGGTCAAGGGGATGTCGATGCCGTTGGGCGTCTGCAGGTTGGAAGCCTGCGCGCTGAAATTCCAGGGGGTCGCCGCGGGCGCTGCCAGCCGGCGCGCCAGGTTTTTGATGGCGGCGGCGAGTTCGGCAAGGTCCACCGGCTTGACGAAGTAGTGGTCGGCACCGCTCTCAAGTCCCAGGATGCGCTCCTCCGTCATGCTGCGCGCGGTGAGCATGATGATGCCAAGCGCGGGGTTGTCCCGCAGCCGCGCGGCTATTTCCAGGCCGCCTTCCCGGGGTAGGCCCAGGTCGAGCAGGATGATGTGCGCCGGCTTTTGGGCCAGGGCGAGGTCCAGTTCCGCGCCGTCGCCTACGCCGCGCACCTCGAAACCGTAATACGACAGGCCGATGCCGAGGTATTCCCGCAGTTCCGGCTCGTCCTCGACGATGACTATGCGCAAGGGATTTTCGTGGGTCATATGGCGATCCGTTCTTTTTGGTGAAGTGCGCCGTCATTCGGCAAAAATGGTGAGTATATGTCCTGTCTCATGGAGAACCTGTAAAAAAACGGTATCTTTCCCGGCCGACTGTCTGGCGTTGCGGAAGCTTCCCGACGCTTCGTCGGCAGCGCGGCCAGTCGCGATCTGAAGCGCGTCGCTTGCGCCCAGTAAAATCGCAAGAAAATGTAAGGATTTTGTTATTCATTACTGTACTATATAAGCGTATATTTGCAAACCAAGCTGCCGGTGAAATTACAAATTTCAGCCATACCAAGCTTATAGTCCACAAGAATAGTTTGCGACAAGCAAACCTTTTCCCCTGATATTTGCCCACACTATACTCGAGCGGCTTCTGATAGCCACGTCCATCCGAGTTGTCGTTGGAAAGATCTTCTGATAGTGTTCTTTAATTATTATGCCATCAGCAACTCCAAGACTCAGGGAGCGGGATAATGTAGCACCATCTGTCCAAATAGGCCACCCTGAAGATGAGAGCGGCAGCAAAAATTACCAGTCGTGCAGGCGCTGGCTGCGTGTCGCCGCGAGCAGCTCTTTGGCGGCGGTCCCCCAGTCGCGGTTTGTTCTAGTTGCCATATTAAATGCCATTCACTGCAGTGGCAACCGATCAAGTCTAACGAAATGTGACTGGTTGTGACAGTTGGAGGTTTCTTGACAGTGAATAAGCAGCTCTTCTGCCTGGTGATGCTCGTGGCCTTCGCCCTGACCGCCGCCCCGCAGGCCGTTTCGGCAGGTGAATCACGGTCTGTGGAGCTTCGTGTCTCCAAGCATGACACCTTGAAAGAGCTGTGCCGCAAGTATCTGCAGCAACCGGAGAGGTGGCCGGCCATCGCGCAATTGAACCGGCTGGCCAAGCCCGACCTGCTGACGCCCGGCCAGAGGCTGGTGATCCCGGTCGACATGCTGAAGGGGGTGCCGCTGGAAGCCCGGGTGACCTTTCTCAAGGGGGCCGGATTCCAGAAGCTGCCGGGTGCTGCCCAGTGGCAGCCCCTGCACCTGGGTGACGTGGTACGGGTCGGGAGTGCGCTGAAATCCGGTCCGGGGAGCAGCGTCGAGGTCGCCTTTGCAGACGGCAGCCTTTTCCTGCTGCGGGAAAACACGGTCATCACCGTCAAGACGGCGCAGTCGGGGCTACTGCACCTGCTGCGGGTGCTCTACCTGGAAGCCGGGAAAGTCATCACGCGGGTGAAGGCTGCGACCGGACGGGATTCGCGCTTCGAGATCGAGACCCCTTCCGCCCTGGCCGCCGCCCGGGGCACCGAGTACCGCGTCGGCGTCGACGCGCAGAGCACCACCAGGGCGGAGATGCTGGAGCGCAGCATCGCCTTTTCCTCCATGGGGAGCACGGTCGCCCTGAACGAGGACGAAGGCTCGCTGGCCAAGTTCCAGGAGCCGCCCGCCCCTCCCCGCAAGCTGCTCCCGCCGCCGGAGCCCGTCGATCTCAAGCCGAGCTACGGAGCGGCGCCCCTGGCGTTGCGCTTCTCGCCCGTCGCGGGGGCCTCCTGGTACCGCGCGGTGCTGGCGCGCGATCGGCAGGGGAGGGACACGGTCAGGGAGGCGCTGATCCGGCCCGGCGAGAGCCTGGAGGCGACCCCCGAGGCCGACGGGGTCTACTACGTCATCGCGAGTTCCCTCGACGCCGATGGGCTGGAAGGGCGCCTGTCACAGCCCAGGGAAGTGATCCTGCGCCAGGAGGCGCCACGCCAGGAGCCGCGGAAGCCCGCCGTCCCCGCGATCCGCCTCCCCGACGACGCGGCCCGGCTGCGCAGCACCCGGACCGAGATCGCCTGGCTGCCGATCGCCGGCGCGGCGCACTACCAGCTGCAGCTCGCCAGCGACCCGGAGTTCAGGCAGCTGGTAACGGACGCCAAGGGGCTGGACGGCACCGCCTACTCGACCCGGGCGCTCACCACCGGCAGCTACTACCTGCGGCTGCGGGTCCAGGAAGGCGACGCGGGCGCCGGTGAGTGGTCCGCCGTCAGCAGCTTCACGGTGCTGCAGCTGCCGCCGCCCGCGCTGCGGAGAACCGCCAGCGCCGGCAAGGGGAAGGGGTGGGACTTTGCCTGGGACCAGCCCGAGGCGGGGATCGCCAGCCAGATACAGCTTTCCGGCGACCCGGAATTCGGCACGGTGCTGCTGGACCAGACCCTGGCGCGCCCCGAGCTGCACCTTGACAAGCCGCTGGCGCCGGGAACCTACTACGTGCGGGTGCGCGGCATAGATGCCGAGCACCACGCGGGGAGTTTCTCCGAGGTGGCTCAGTTTGTCGTGGAGAAGCCCGCGCGCTTTCCCTACGAATTTCTGGGAGTCGGAGCGGTTTTGCTGATGTTCCTGCTGTAAGGTTCGAACCGGATATCGAAATTCATACGTGACGGACCCCTCGCCTATGGTCAAAAACATGGCAGCAAAACTGCGCTTTCTCCTGCTGCTCCTGGCGCTGGTGCTGCTCGTGCTGGGGGGCGACTATCTCGGGCTCTATGCCGGGGTCGACACCTATGTCTATGACACCTTTCTCCGGCTGCGGGGGGCCAGAAGCGTCTCGGACCGCATAATCATCGTCGCGATCGACGCCCAGTCGCTGGCCAAGCTTGGGAAATGGCCGCTGGCCCGGCGCCACTACGCGGGGCTTTTGGACCGGCTCTCCCTGGCCGACGCGGTCGGCTTCGATCTCCTGCTGGTGGAGCCCTCCGCCGACGACGCCCTGCTGGGTGCGGCCCTGCAACGGCAGGGGAGGACCGTCCTCGCCGAATACCTGGACAGCGCCCTGGGCCTGGTACCACCGCTGGCGCGGCTGGCTCCCTGCCGGACCGGCCACATCCACATCGAGCCGGGTGTGGACAACACGGCGCGCGAGGTGTTCCACAGCATCTACCTGGGCGGCACCCTGGTGCCGTCGCTCACCTCTGCCCTGCACGACCTGGTTTCCGGCTCCGCCCTCCCGCGCCAGGGCGCCCCGCCGGCGCGGGGGGAGGGGGACTCGCGGACCGCCTTCCAGCAGGATCGCCAGAAGATCAATTACTACGGCCCGCCCGGGAGCTTCCGGCAGGTGTCGCTCGCCCAGGTGCTGGAGGGCGGGCTCCCCCCCGGGTTTTTCCGCAGCAAGATCGTGCTGGTGGGGATCACCGCTCCGGGGATCGTGGACGAGGTCTCGACTCCCTTCAGCCAGGCCCGGAACCGGATGCCGGGGGTTGAGGTGCAGGCCAACATCCTCAACAACCTGCTGGACCAAAGCTTCCTGACCGAGGTGACCGGCTGGCTGCGCGCGGCCGCGGTAGTGCTGGCCTCCCTGGTCCTGGCGCTGTTCTTTCTGAGGCTCAACGAGAAAAACGCGGCGCTCTGCTGGTGTTTCAGCCTGGTGCTGGGCGGGGTGGTCGCCGCGACGCTCTTTTTCAGCTCCAACCTGTGGCTCCCTCCCACGGCTTTTTGCGTCTCCTTCAGCCTCATGTACCTGGTCACCTACCTGCACCGCCTGGACGCCGCGGCCCGCAGGCTCGACCGGGAACACGACGTCATGATCTCCATGCTGGGGTGGGACCCGGACGAGATGCCCGGGGGGGCGGCGGCGCGCGGGCTCTCCGGCTTTCTTTCCGAAGGGGGGATCAACGGCAAGATCCAGCGCCAGTTGCGCATGACCACCAAGCTGTTGACCCTGCACAAGCAGCTGGAGATCGCCCTCAAGATGGAGCACGAGGCCCTGGAAAACCAGGTGCGGCTGGTGGAGATGCTCTCCCACGAATACCGTACCCCGCTCGCCATCATCAGGGCCAACCTGGACATACTGGAGATGAAGGACGGCGCCGCCGGCGGGGCGCTGACCACCAACTTCGGCAAGATGAAGCGGGCCATGTCGCGCCTGGTGGAGGTCATGGATGTCTCCCTGGGGCGCGAGCGCCTGGAAAACGCCCACCTGCAGCTGGACCGGACCGAGATCCCGCTGGTCCGCTTCCTGCGCGATCTGATGGAGGAGACCCGCGAGCTCTGGTCCGAGCGCCGGCTGGAGCTGGACCTGAAGGGGTGCGGCGAGTGCGTCGTCCTTGGGGACCACTCCCTGCTCAAGACGGCACTTTTGAACCTGATCGACAACGCCATCAAGTATTCCGCGGAAAGCGAGCCGGTGCGCGTCTCGCTCAGCACGACGGCCGACCGTGCGCTGGTCCGGGTGCAAAACCGCGGCGCCGTCATCCCGGAGCACGACCTGAGCCGGGTGTTCGAGAAGTACTACCGCGGCACCGGCAGCGGCAACACGCGGGGCGCCGGACTCGGGCTCTACCTGGTGCGCCGGATCGTCGAGCAGTTCGGCGGCTTCGTGACGCTCGCCAGCGGCGCACAGGGAGACACGCTGGCGACCATCGGCCTCCCCCTGGCCTGAAGCGCGGCGAGGGGCCGGGGGCACTGGCGTTAAGGTAAGGCTCCCCCTCCCTTGACGGGAGGGGGCAGGGGGGAGGGTGAAGTTGCCAACTCTTCTAAACGTGGCCCTTTCCCCCGCCCCCCGACCCCCTCCCGCCAGGGGAGGGGGAGAGCTTAACCGACAGCCTGGCTGCCGCAGGTTCTTCATTGAGGAGGTTTACCATATGGACACGACAGTCAGGGTACTCGTCGTCGAAGACAACCACGATCTGCGGGAGAGCGTCGTCGAATGCCTCACCCTGGCGGGTCTCGCGGCCGTTGGGGTCGGCAGCGCCTCGGAGACCTACCAGGCGCTGGCCGGCGGCGACTTCAACGTGGCACTGGTCGACATCGGGCTTCCCGACCAGTCCGGCTACGTGCTGGCGAATTACATCCGGGCCAACACGACCCTGGCGGTCATCATTCTCACCGCCCGGGACGCGCTGGACGACCGGATCAGGGGGTACGACGCCGGGGCGGACCTCTACCTCGTCAAGCCGGTCGACAGCCGGGAGCTGGCCGCGGCCGTCATCAGCCTGGCGCAGCGCCAGCAGGTCAGGAGCGAGCCGCAGCCCCAGCAGGTCAGGAGCGAGCCGCAGCCCCACGCGCTGCCGGTGTCCGAGGCCTGGTCGCTGCACCTGGGCTCCTGGCGGCTCGCCGCGCCCAACGGCAGCGCCTCGGAGCTGACGGCCAAGGAGATGCAGTTCCTCGAACTACTGGCCGCCACGCCGGGGCGTCCGGTGGTGCGCGACACGCTGCTCACCAAGCTTTACCTGCGCCACGACGAGTACACCAGCCGCTCGCTCGACTCCCTGGTGCGCCGGCTGCGGGCCAAGATCACCGCCGACACGGGCGTGCCGGTGCCGATCAAGACCGCTCATGCCGTAGGGTACTGCTTCTCCGCCATGCTGCGCACGGTCTGAGGCCGGCTGCACCGCGTCCCGGCGCAGGGCAGTCAGGGTGGCTGCTTGATGCAATAAAATGTAAGCATTTTTTCATTTATTACTGTAATTGGTTGGAGTATAAACTCAGCTGATTCGACATGAGCACTATCTGTCTGTTTACCGGATCGGTCGAGCCGCTGCGGCGGTTTGTCAGGCCATGACTTTTGCTGGCCAGCACCAGTATGGATTCTCATTCTCGCCATTCCTTCCGCCATTTCCGCGTCATAGAGAAAGTTCCCAAAGGGTCTGATCAGCTGCGCTAAGTATCCCGCCAGGCATCACAATTGGTCACAAATTGTACTATTTGCTGGGTTGCATCATTTGGCGGATTATATTAGAATTTTGCTCATAAGCCGCAGTCAACTGCCCGGACGCAATGTCTGGCCGAGTCTCAGCACGGGGAGTTGATCCCCGGCATATCCAGTTAGCGCCGGCAGGTAATCCATAACTGGATCTGCCGGATGGCTTGATTGATCTGGGGCGCTCATAATGGAGGGTTGCCACATGGAAAGGACTATCCTTCTCGTCGATGACGTGCGCATGTTTCTGGAGATTCAGAAAGAGTTCCTGCAAAACTCGTCGGTGCACGTCATGACCGCCAACAACGGGGTGGACGCCCTGCAGGCCATCACCAGCAAGCGTCCCGACCTCATCTTCATGGACCTGGAAATGCCCGAAATGAACGGCGCCGACTGCTGCCGGGCCATCAAGTCGAATCCGGCGTCCGCGGCGATCCCCGTGGTGATGATCACCGGAAGGGGAGACGACGCCAGCATGCTGCACTGCCGCGCCGCCGGGTGCAACGGGTTCCTGACCAAGCCGCTCAACAGGAACCTGTACCTGGAGACGGCGGTCAAATACGTCCAGAACATCGATCGCAGGGAGCAGCGCAAACCGCTCCAGATCCCGGGAACGCTCCGCTTCCGCGGCACCAGCCTCCCCTGCCTGCTGCGCGACCTGAGCGTCGGCGGTGCTTTCATCACGGCGCAGGGGGATTTCCCGGGCGAGGTCGGCCGGGTCATCCAGATTTCCTTCACGCTCCCTAACGGCTCCCCCATAGAGTGCCAGGGAAATATCGTATGGCATAAGGGGGCGTCGGCAGGCGCACCCCCCGGCTTCGGGGTCAACTTCGTGCTGCTGCCGCAGGGGACCAGGGACGTCCTGACCAGGTACCTGAAGACCGCACAATGAGAAACTGGCGTTCCAGCAGGGACGCCGGCCCGCGTCACGATGACAACGGACCATCTGGGAGACGGTATGGAACTGCCCTACGGTTTAGAATTGATTCCGACCAATCAAGTGGCCGGCTTGGGTCAAAGGATATACTCGACTTCGTACCAGGATCTCTTCCTCGTTTACTGCGCCAAGTGCCATAAGGTCGTGGGCACTCGAAGCATGTGGTGCGATAACGACAATTCGATGAGGCATCTTGACTGCCTGTCCAGCAGCCGCCTTGCCGAGCTGGCACTGATGTAACTCCCCAAAGCTTTGAGCGCCGCCGCACCCCCCCCAAACACGCGCCTACCCCGGCACCGGCACTCCCCTGAAACGGGCCACCGCCTCGGGGATGGTCTCCTCGCGGATGTTTCCGAAGGCAAGCCGCAGATAGCGCTCCAGCCCAGGCCCGAACACCTCGCCGGGGAGCAGCAGCACTCCGGACTGGAGCGCCAGGCGCCGGGCCACCTCCCGGCCGGTCGACCCGGCGAAGGGATGCCGTACCCAGCCGAAGAAGGGGCCGCTGGTGACAAGGGTGAAGGGGTTGCCGGGCTTGAGGAACTCCTCCCTGAAAACCTCGTGCCGCCGCTCCATCATGACCCGGTTGCCGGCCACCCAGTCCCCCAGCCGCTCCATGCCGAACTTGACCGCGTGCTGGGTCAGGCGCGGCTGGCAGACCGCCATGGTGTCCTGCGCCTTGAGGGCGTGGCTGATGAACTCTTCCGAGGCAACCAGCATGCCGGCGCGGTAGCCGGTGAGGGCGAAGGTCTTGCCGAAGGAGGCGATCTGGACCAAATGGTCGCTCCAGTCCGCGTCCTGAAAGAGGTCGTGGGGGCGCACCCCTCCCGTGATGAAGCTGTTGTAGGTCTCGTCGAGCACCAGGGCGACCCCGCGCCGGGCGGCCAGTCGGTAGAGCTCGCGCAGGGTGTCCGGTGCGATGACCGCGCCGGTGGGGTTACTCGGGGTGACGAGGAGTATGGCCCTGGTTTTGGGGCCGATCAGCCCGGCGAGCGTCGCCACGCTGGGGAGCCCCCCGTTGGCCTCGTCAAAGGGGGCATAGACGGGGCGGATGCCGAGGATCTCCAGGGCCATCGGGTGGTCGAAGTAGGCCGGCAGCTGCACGATCACCTCGTCACCCGCGCGGCACAGGGTCACCATGGCGAGCCAGAAGGCCTGGCTGGCGCCGACCGTGAGGCAGAGCTGGCGCGGGTTGAGGCAGGCGCCGTACATGGTGCGGTACCCGGCGCAGACCGCCTCGCGCACCTCCGGGAGCCCCTCGTCCGGGGTGTAGCGCGAGGTGAGCGGGTCGTGCACTAGCCCCGCCAGGTGGTCGGTCAGTTCCCGGGGCGGCGGGTAATCCGGTACCGCCTGGCAGAGGTCGATGGTGGGTAGGGAGGGCGGGGCTTGGGCGAGCCAGCTTCTCACCTCGGAAATGGGCGGCGGGTGCACCCCGGCGGTCTGCTGGGAAATCGGGAACTTCATGACAACCTCCTCTGGGACGCGGGGTGCGGGGGAGCCGCCCGGGCCGGCCGGGGAACTGCGGCGTTACGGGCGGAAGCGGCCGCTGTGGGCGACAGCGCAGCCGCGGGCGGTAGCGCTGGAAGTTACTACATACAACGCATCCGGGGCGCCAGGCAAGAAAATTGCGGAGCAGGAGATAATCACGCTGTGAGACCGGATTCCCACCGACGCGCACAACGAAAAAAGGCCCTCGATAGCGAGGGCCTTTTTTCGTGACGACGAGGTCTGGAGTGGGGCAATCAGTGCCCCCCGGCGGCCGGCAGCTGCGACTCGAACTGCTTCTTGTCGTTGCAGCAGCGGTAGGCCTCCTCGGGCGAGATCTTCTTGGTCTTCAGCAGGTCGAGGATGTGCTGATCCATGAGCTGCATGCCGTCCTTGCGCGCGGTCTGCATGATGGAGGGGATCTGGAAGGTCTTCCCCTCCCGGATCAGGTTGCCGATGGCCGGGGTCCCGACCATGATCTCCAGCGCCGCCACGCGCCCCTGGCCGTCCGCGGTCTTCAGGAGCTGCTGGCAGATCACCCCGCGCAGCGCCTCGGAAAGCACGGCGCGCACCTGCTCCTGGGAGTCCTTGGGGAAAACGTCCACCATGCGGTCCACCGTTTTCGCCGCGGAGCTGGTGTGCAGGGTGCCGAACACCAGGTGCCCGGTCTCGGCGGCGCTCATGGCGAGGTGGATGGTCTCCAGGTCGCGCATCTCACCCACCAGGATGACGTCCGGGTCCTCCCGCAGGGCCGCCCGCAGCGCGGTCGCGAAGCTGTCGGAATGCTCGCCGATCTGGCGCTGGTTGAAGAGCGCCATCTTGTTCTCGTGGATGAACTCGAGCGGGTCCTCCAGGGTCAGGATGTGCTCGTGGCGCGTGGAGTTGATCAGGTCGATCATGGCCGCCAGGGTCGTCGACTTGCCGCTTCCGGTGGGACCGGTCACCAGCACCAGACCCTTCCTCAGCATGGTGAGGTTGCGGACCGCCTCGGGGAGCCCCAGCTCGTCCGCGGAAAGGATCCGGCTCGGGATGATCCGGAACACCGCCGCGATGCCCCGGTGCTGCAGCATCAGGTTGCCGCGGAACCGGGCCAGCCCCGGCACGGAGTAGGCGAAGTCGAGGTCGTGCGTCTCCTCGAAGATTTCGCGCTGCTTCTGGGTCAGGATCTCGAACAGTATCGACTTGAGCTCCTCATGGGCGAGCACCTTGAAGTTCTGCCGCTCCATCTCACCGCGCAGCCGGAAGATCGGGGGAGAGCCGGTGGACAGGTGCAGGTCCGAGGCACCCCGGTCGCTCATCAGCTTGAACAGCGCATCAATTCGTGCCATGTTTGTTCTCCGTCACAGTAGTATGGAAGCGACGTACTCACCGGGGGAGATCTCGCCCCGCTCCAGGAGCTGGGCCCCCTCCTCGGTGATGCCGCGGTAGCCGTTGTCTTTCATGAAGCTGATGATCTCGGAGCTCTTGCGGATCGCCTCGAACGCTTCCAGCAGCGCCTTGTCGAAGCGGATCACGTCCAGCAGGAAGCGCCTGCCGCTGTAGCCGGTATGGTCGCAGTCCGGGCAGCCCCGGGGGCGGAAGTACTCCCGGTGGTTGGCCGGCAGCCTGAGGGCGGCCAGCTCCTCGGCGGGCGGCTGGTAGCGCTCCTTGCAGGCCGGGCAGAGCATCAGCACCGCCTTGCAGGAGACCACCCCCTTGAGCTGGGTCGGGATCAGGTAGTTCTTCTGATGCAGGTAGAGCAGCTGCTTCAATACGGCGCCCTTGTCGCCGTGCGACATGCCGGCCAGTACCAGCTTGCCGCGCATGACCGCCCTGCTCGCCGCGATGAAGGCGCCTACCGCAGTCACGTCCTCGATCACCAGGAGGTCGGGGTCGTGCTCCAGGGCGGCCGCGACCGCGGAGGCGGTGCTGTCCGCATGATCGCGGCAGGTCGGGATGCGGGGGAAGCGCTTCTTGCCGCGCCCGATCCTCTCACCCAGCAGCAGCACGGTCCGGCCGGAGGTGTCGCAGTCGTCCAGGAACAGGTCGATGAGGCGGCAGCGCTCCTCGGCGTCGCGCTGCGAGATCAGGACCAGCCCCGCGCGCGCTTCGGTAAGCGCGCGCAGGTCCTCGGCCTTGGAGGCCGAAAGACGCAGGTCGGCGAGCTCGTCGAGCTGCGGGGCCGAGATCTGGAGCTTGAGGGTCACGTACTCGCCCCCCTCCCCGCCCATGAGGTGCGCCTGGAACGGTATGCGCTTCCCCTGCCAGAGAAAGCTCAGGATGCCGCTGCAGGCAAGGCCCGAGGCGGGGCCCAGCTTGGCGAGCTTCCTGATCCGTGCGGTCAACTGGTCGTAGTAGGTAGACTGCAGCCGTCCCAGTTCCGCTGCCTGGCCGCCGGAGCGGGCCAGCAACAGGACCTCGTCCCCCAGGGGCTGCAGTGCGAGGCTCGCGTACTTTTGCTGCACGATGCGCAGCAGCAGGTGGTTCAGCAGGGTCGCCCCCGAGAGGTCGGCGTTGATCGCCTCCAGTGCCTTGGCGGAGAAAAAGGCCGAGCTGAAGCCGAGGTCCGCGGCACCCTGGTCCGGCCCGTAGGCCAGATCCTGCAGCTCCCGGATCTCCCGGACCAGCCCGACCGAGATGGTGACCTGGCAGCCGGTCACCCGGGAGAGCGCGTCGATCGCCTCTTTGTTGAGCGGGTCGGCCATGGCGACCGAGAGCTCGCTTCCTGAGAGAAAGAGCGGGAAGATCTGGTAGCGTCGGGCCAGTTCGCCGGGGACCTTGGCGACCGCGGCGTCGTCGATGCTTTCCTTCTTGAGACGGACGTAAGGGATGTTCAGCTGGTTGGCGAGCGCCCAGTCGATGTCCTCCTGGGTGACGACCCCCTGGCGCACCAGCGCCTCGCCGATGCGGCAGCCGGAGACCTTCTGGGCCTCCAGGGCTGCCTCCAGTTCCTGCTCCGTGATGAGCTGCGATTTGAAGAGGACCGCCCCGATGGATCCCTCTTTGACAAGCCCGTTCATGTCCTCACCTCCAGGTATTGCAGACGGCGCACAGGGAAATGTACCCCAGAATCCGCCCACCGACAACCTTTACTTTGTTTCCCCCTTCGTGGTAACCTTAGCGGCTCAATGGGCAATTGACAACTGGGAGTTGACAATTGTTGTCCAAAGCAGACTTGACGCCGCAATAGCCATTGGGGACCTGCCAAGTTGTCATGCGGAGGTCCTTTGTGGCTGTCCATTGTCAATTGAAGTTTACAGGAGAACACATGCAACGAAAAGCGATCGCCCTGTTGTCAGGGGGACTCGATTCCACACTCGCCGTCAGGGTGCTGCTCGACCAGGGCATCGCCGTGGAGGCGCTCAACTTCACCTCGCCCTTTTGCACCTGCACCGGGAAGAATTCCGGCTGCAAGTCCGAGGCGGTCCGGGTCGCCGGCGAGTTCAACATCCCGATCAAGGTCATGAACAAAGGGCTGGAATACCTGGAAATACTGAAAAACCCCAAGCACGGCTACGGCAAGGGGATGAACCCCTGCATCGACTGCCGCATCTACCTTTTGCGCAAGGCCAAGGAATACATGCTGGAGATCGGGGCCGACTTCGTCTTCACCGGCGAGGTGCTGGGGCAGCGCCCCATGAGCCAGCGCCGCGACACGCTGCGCGTCATCGAGAAGGAAAGCGGCCTGGAGGGGCTCTTGTTGCGCCCGCTCTCCGCCAAGCACTTCAAGCCGACGATCCCCGAGATCGAGGGATGGGTGGACCGCGAGAAGCTCCTCTCCATGCAGGGGCGCTCCCGCAAGGAGCAGTTCGAGCTGGCGACCGAGCTGGACGTGAAGAACTACCCCTGTCCGGCGGGGGGGTGCCTTTTGACCGACCCCTCCTTCGTCGGCAAGGTGCGCGACGTCTTCGACCACTCGGAGCAGTTGAACCTGCGGGACTTCAGGCTTTTGAAGCTGGGGAGGCACTTCAGGATCGGGCCCCTGACCAAGGTGGTTATGGGGAGGAACGACGGGGAGAACGGGCTTTTGGAGGCGGCGGTCCAGGCCGGCGAGGCGACCATGCGTTGGGCCGGCGGGCCGAGTCCGCTGGCGGCGGTGGTGGGCGAGTGTTCCGGCGAGCTGCTGGCGCGTGCCGGGCAGGTGCTGTTGCGCTACACCAAGGCCCCGGCGGGAGAGCTCGCCGAGATGAACCTCTGGGTGGACGGCCAGGAGTCGCAGTTCAGCACCCTAAACAGCCTCGACGAGGCCGCGGTGGAAGGGTTGAGGCTGTAAGTTCCCGTTCGCTCCCCCAACTGTCACGGGCTACATCCGACGGATCGCTCCGATCCGACCGATCCGTCGGATCTTCAAGCAGTTCAAAGCCCGTGTCAGGCGTCCAGTATGCTCCGGACCCGGCTCAGCAGCTCGGCCGGGGCGAGCGGCTTGGAGATGAAGGCCAGGTCGTTCGCCAGCACCCCCCGGGCCCGGATGTGCTCCTCCGGGTAGCCGCTCATGAAGAGCACCCGCACCTCGGAATTGAGCGTCCTGATCTCGCGGTACAGCTCAAGCCCGCCCCTGCCGGGCATGATGACGTCCACCAGGAGCAGCCTGACCTGGGCGCCGTGCTTGGTAAAGCGGAGCATCCCCTCATCGGAGTCCGCGGCCTCCAGCACCTGGTAGCGCTCTCCCCGCAGTATCTCCCCAATGATGGCACGTACCTCCGGATTATCCTCCACCAGCAGCACCGTCTCTCCGCCGCTTCCCGGGCGCCGCTCCGGCACGAGGACCTTGACGACCGGCTGGACCAGCGGCAGGTAGACCCGGAAAACGCACCCCTGCCCGGGCGTGCTCTCCACCTCTATGTGCCCCTTGTGGCTCTCCACGATGCCGTGCACGATGGAGAGACCGAGCCCCGGCCCGCCCCCCACCTTGTGGGTGGTGAAGAAGGGCTCGAAGATGCGCTCCCTGGTCGCCTGGTCCAGCCCGATCCCGCTGTCGGTGACGGAGAGCCGCGCGTAGCACCCCAGGGTGCCGAACCCCCTGCGCTTCAGGAATTCCTCGTCCAGGGTGACGGCCTCCGTGCTTATGTGCAGGGTGCCCCCCTCGGGCATGGCGTCCCTGGCGTTCACCGCGAGGTTCATCAGCATCTGCTCCAGCTGCCCGCTGTCCGCGAAGAGCCGGAGCGGTTCCGGGTGCAGCTCCGTGGAGAGGGCGATCCCCTCGCCCAGCACCCGGCTCAGTAGCCGGTCCACCCGCCCGACGACCTCGTTCAGGTCGAGGTGGGCCGGGCTCATTGCCTGGTTCCTGCTGTAGGCGAGCAGGCCCCGGGTGAGGACCGCCGCCTTCTCCGCGGCCGCCACCACCTGGCCGGCGAAGCGCTGGCAGGGGTCCGCCGGTGCGCTCTTCATCTGGATCAGGTTGGCGTAGCCGATGATGGCGGTCAGGATGTTGTTGAAGTCGTGGGCCACCCCGCCGGTCAGCGTCCCGAGCGATTCCATCTTCTGGGAGTGCCGCAGGGCATCCGCCAGGGAGCGTTGCTGCGTGACGTCCTCCTTGAGCGCGATGTAGTGGCTGATGATCCCCCGCTCGTCCTGCACCGGCGAGATGATCGCCGTCTCGGAATAGACCTCGCCCCCCTTCTTCCTGTTTTGGAACTCCCCGCGCCACTCCTTGCCGGCGCTGACGGTGCGCCAGAGATCCGCGTACACCTCGTCCGGGGTAGTCCCCGCCTTGAGCAGGCGGGGGTTGGACCCGACCGCCTCCTCGCGCGAGTACCCGGTGACCTCGACGAACTTCCGGTTCACGTACTCTATGGTGCCGGCCGTGTCGGTGATGACGACGATGCTCGGGCTCTGCTCCACGGCGCAGGAAAGGGTCCTCAGCTGGTCCTCGGAGCGCTTTCTGCCGCTGATGTCCTCCACCGTCTGGATCGCCGCGATCACCTCGCCGGCGCGGTTGCGCACCGGGGCGGAGCTGAACATCAGGTAGCCGTCCAGCCCCTGCAGGTTCCGGCACCACCCCTCGCCGTGCATACCCCCGGGAATGAGCGTCGAGCGCTGCCAGAGCGGGTTGTAGCGGTTGTCCGCCTCCCGGTAGTCCCCGTCCAGCACGAGGTCCGCCTGGGTCGCGTGCTCCGCGAGGTAGAAGGCGCTCCAGTGCCGGCGGGTGCCGAGCAGGTCGCGGGCGGCGATCCCGGAGAGCTCCTCGCAGGCCCGGTTCCAGATGATGACCTCGTGGCGGGCGTTCAGCACGAAGGCCGGGATCGCAAGATTCTGCACCAGGTTCTCGGAGAAATCCTTCTGCTCCTCCAGGAGCGACTCCATCTGCTTGCGCTCGGTGATGTCCAAGAGAGTCCCGACGATGCCGCCCGTCGCGCGGTCCAGCTCGTAGACCGCCTTGTAGAAGATGACGTCCCTGAGGGTCCCGTCGGCGTAGGCCACCTGGCTCTCGTAGTGCTGCTCGCCGCCCTGGGCCAGGAGCTTCCGGTCCGCCTCGAAATAGACCAAGGCCAGCTCCGGCGGGGAGATCTCGAAGACGGTCTTGCCGATGAGCTGCGAGCGCTCGCGCCCGAGGAACTCCTCGAAAGCGAGATTCGCCCCGAGGTAGCGCCCCTGCGCGTCCTTGTAAAAGATCGGAGTCGGAAGGGCGTTGAGGGCCGCCTGCAGGAGGCGGAGTTCCCCAAGCGCCTCGGAAAGCTGCGCCAGCCTGCCGTTGCAGGCCCGGGCCAGCTCGTTCATTTCCCGGCCCCGTCCGGTCTCAGGGAGGGGCTGGCATGCCTCGGGGGAGGGGCGCATGCCATGCGCCAGCTCCCGCAGCGGCGCGGTGCAGCGCGCCGCGAGCCACCAGGCCAGGGGGAGCGACACCGCCCAGCAAAGCGCCAGGACGACCCGGAAATAACGGGTCCCCGCCGCGAGCCCCCGGCAAAGCTCCGCCTGCGGGGTGCTTCCGGCCAGGGTCCAGCCGGTCGAGACGAGCTCCCGATAGCACGAGAGCATTGGGGTCCCGTCCGGGGCCAGGGTCGCTGCGCTCCAGCCCCGCCCTGAGCCGGGCGGACCGGGGGGGGCTGGGGGGGCAGGGGGGTCCCTCCTGGGAATCCCGCTACGAAGCGGTTGGAGCAGCGGATGCCCCGCGGCGTCGCAGAGGGTGAGGTAGCCGGCGGAGCCGAGCCGCACCCGCGCCAGCGCGCCGAGCAGGTCGGCCCGCATCAGGTCGGGGATCCCGCAAAGAACGGCCCGTACCGCGCCGGAGCGGTCGCGCACCGGCACGGAGAATACTACGGCGGGGTGCCCGGGCTGGGAAGCGGAGAAAAAGGGAGCGGAGATGAAGGGGCGCCCGGTGGCAAGCGGCTGTTTCAGGTGGTCGCTGAAGGCGTAGTCAGAGGCGGGGGGGGCGCCGCCGGACCCCACGCCGGCGAGGGTGTGCCCGTCGGGGCGCAGCAGGTAGAGGCCGCCGGGAAAGCCGAGCTCCCGGGCGCCGCTGGAAAGCCGCTCTTGCAGGCGGGGCTGGTCGGAAAGGAGCTCGGGGCTAAGCGAGGCGGCCAGCGCGGCGAGGGAATTCCGGGTCGCCCCGATTCTGACGTCCAGCCCGTCTGCCAACGCCGAGACCAGGGCCGACTGCTGGCGCTCGGCGCCCTCGCGGAAACCGGCCTCCAGCCGCCCCAGCGAAAGGTAGCCCGCGCCCGCGAGCAGCAGGGCGAGCAGCAGCGAGCAGGCGCCGGCCAGCTGCGCGGCGAGGCTCGGCCTCAGCATCGCGCACTCCGGTGGGCGGCGTCGCGCGCCGGGCGGGCGCCAGTCTGTATGTTCAGGATCAAAGAGGGCATCGCTTCACCTGGCGCGTCAGCTCGCCGGCTCATCCTGCTGGGAAGCGAAGATCTCCTCGAAATCCGGCGCCGCCTGGATGAAGGTTTCCAAAATGCTGGGGTCGAAGTGTTCCGGCATGGTGCGGCCGTCGCCCCGGGTGATGACCCCGACAGTCCGCTCGTGGTCAATGGCGGGCTTGTAGACCCGCTTGCTCCTGAGCGCGTCGTACTGGTCCGCCATCATGACGATGCGCCCCTCCAGGGGCGTGGCGTCCCCCTTCAAACCGTGCGGGTAGCCGCCGCCGTCCCAGCGCTCATGGTGGGTGAGCGCGATGGACGCCGCCATCTGCAGCACCTTGTGCCCGGAACCGGACAGGATCCTGCCGCCGATGAGCGTGTGGCTTTTCATGGTGTTGAACTCTTCCGGGGTGAGCGGGCCCGCCTTCAGGAGGATGGCGTCCGGGATCCCGATCTTGCCGACGTCGTGCATGGCGGCGGCGATGGCGATGGTCTCCACGAACTCCTCCGGCATGCACATGACCTGGGAGAGCCGCCTGGCGTAGAGGCCGATGCGCGAGATGTGCTTGCCGGTGTCCTCGTCGCGCAGCTCCGCCGCGGCGGTCAGCCTCTCGATGGTCTCCCGGCTCATGCTGCGCATCTGGATCAGGGCGTCGCCCAGTTCGCGGGTGCGCAGCTCGACGGTGCGCTCCAGTTCGATCTTGTAGTTCTTCTCGATGAGGACCAGCCGCTTGTAGTTGATCCCCTTCTCGACGGAGTGGATCAGGTAGGGAGGTTTGAACGGTTTGATGATGAAGTCGAAGGCGCCCTTTTTTATGGCGGAGACCGCCATCTCCAGTTCGGCGTAGGCGGTCATCAGGATGACGGGGATCTCCCGGTCGTTCTCGTGGATCTTCTCCAGGAGCTCGATCCCGGTGATGTGCGGCATGTTGACGTCGGTCAGTACCACGTCGGGAGGGGAGCGCCGCAGCTCGGCGAGCGCGTCGAAGCCGTTGGAGAAGGGGTGGACTTCGAACCCGCTCACCGTGAGGAGCATCGCCACGCTCTCAAGGACGTACGGGTCGTCATCCACCACGATGACCAGTCCTGATGTTGTATCCATATATAGCTACCTCTTCCGCAAAGTCCGGTTATGTGTCAGTTAATGCTTTCGGCACATTGACCGGTAAACTTGAGGGAGAGTTTGCCAGAGTTTGCTTAGTAAAATCTAAGAGTTGCCTCCCGGCGCCGGGGTGTTTCCGGGCGGGGGAGGCGCACCCGGCTGGGGAGCCTCCGCCGGGGGGACCGGTTCGGGCGCCGGCGCGGGTGGCTGGCCGGGCTCCTCGGGGCCCTGCTGCACGGGCTCCTGTCCGGCGGGAGGGGAGCTCTCCGGCCGGGCACTGGAGAAGTTCGCCATGACCTCCACCTTCTTGATGCTCTCGTCCACCTTCTTCTGCAGGCGCCCCACGTTGGGGGACTGGGCGAGCGCCGTCTGGTACTCGGCCTGGGACAGCACCCCCTTGCCGGCCAATAGCCGCAGGATCATGTTGGAGCGCTGCAGCACGCGCCCCAGGTTCTTGTAGGGGTTGTAGGCGAGCCGGGGGCCGGGGAGCATGGCTGCCAGGAAGGCGCACTCGCGCGGCGTGAGGGCGGAGGCGTCCTTGCCGAAGTAGTAGCGGGCGCCGTGCCCGATGCCGTACACCATGGGGCCGAGCTCTATCACGTTCAGGTAGAGTTCGATGATGCGCCCCTTGGAGAGCTCCTGCTCCATCCTTTTGGCGAGGTAGAGCTCCTTCACCTTCCTGGTGAGGGTCTTCTCCCGGGAAAGGAAGAGGTTCTTCGCCACCTGCTGGGTGATGGTGGAGGCCCCCCGGGCCATGCTCTTCTTCTCCAGGTCGTACTTGATGGCGTTCTTGATCGCCTTGACGTCGATCCCCTCGTGTTTGTAGAAGCCGGCGTCCTCGGCCAGGATGACGGCCCACTTCATCTCGGCGGGGATGCTTCCCGAGGGGGTCCAGTAGCGGTTGCCGGGGCCCACCAGGAAGGGGTGGTAGTCGCCGTGCCAGTCCTTGACCTGAATGGTGAGGTCCGCCTTGCGGTCCCTGAGCTCGGCGACCGGCGGCAGCAGGGATAGGGAGATGACGACGTAGGCCGCGTAGACCAGGGCCAGGGCGAGGGCCCAGCGCAGGTACTTCCTCATGCGTCCACCCCCGCCGCGCCGGTAGGGGCGGCGCCCCGGCCCGACCCCATGGCGGCCATGCGGGCGGCCATGACCAGGGCGGCCTTCAGGCTCTCGGCGGAGGCCTTGCCGGTACCCACCAGGTCGTAGGCGGTGCCATGGTCCACCGAGGTCCGGATGATGGGGAGCCCCAGGGTGACGTTGACGCCGTCGTCGAAATGGAGCAGCTTGAGCGGGATGAGCCCCTGGTCGTGGTACATGCAGACCACCGCGTCGTAGCCCCCTTGCAGAGCGAAGTGGAACAGGGTGTCGGCGGAGAGCGGTCCCACCGCGTTTATGCCGCAGGCGCGCGCCGCGGCGACCGCTGGCGCGATGATTTCGCGCTCCTCGCTTCCGAAGAGTCCCCCCTCGCCGCAGTGCGGGTTGAGGGCGAGCACGGCGAGGCGCGGGGTCGGGCAGAAGAAGCGGGACAGGGCCTGGTCGGTGATCCGGATGGTGTCGAGCACCCGCTGGAAGGTGACCAGGGCCGGGACGGAGGAGAGCGCCTCGTGGATGGTCACCAGGGTCACCCGCAGGCGCTCCCCGGCGAGCATCATGACTACCTGGTCCGTCCCGGTCAGCTGGGCCAGCAGCTCCGTGTGGCCCGGGAAGGCGTGCCCCGCGCTGTTCATCGACTCCTTGTTGATCGGCGCGGTCGCCATGGCCTTGACCTCGCCGCTCAGGCAGAGGCGGGCCGCCTCGCAGATGTAGCGGTAGCAGGCGTCGCCGCCGGCGGGGGAGGGGCGGCCGTACTCCATGTCGGAGGGGGAGAGCCGGGAGAGCTCGCGCAGGTAGAGCACGCCCGGTTGCGTCTTAAGCGGCCCGGTGTCGAGCACCGTCTCGACCGACAGGGGGAGTCCGGTGACGGCGACCCCGCGCTCCAGGGCTGCGCGGTCCCCGAGGATCAGCGGGCGGCAGAGCGGGGTGACGGACGGGTCGGCCAGGGCGGCGGCGATGATCTCGGGACCGATACCGCTCGGGTCCCCCATGGTTACGGCTATGACAGGTCTTTCCACGTGTTCTCCATAAAAAAAGGGGCCTCGGCCCCTTTTTTCGTGATGTGTGATGTGTGACAGGTAATAATGTCACACAACAAGGCACACACCGCGTAATTTTGGTCACTCATCACTCAACAGATTTTTCAAGATACACATAGCAGGTCGCTCAGGACAGTTTATAATGCAAACCCTCCCCTTCTTGCAAAGGTTCTCTTATAGGGAGTTATTGTTTTTCTGTTTGCCATTGGCCGAGCGGTTTTGCACATAGAGCCGGAAATGGGCGAACACGAGGTTCGCCCCTACGGATCCATTGAGCCCGTAGGGGCGAATCTTGTATTCGCCCGCCTTTCGTGGCCCCGTGGGAAAACAGCGACTTGCCTTGGCCATCAAGCGCATTTCAGCACCAATCTCAAATCACAACGGCAGCGTAGCCCGGCGCAGCTGGCCGCTTTCGCGCTCGCGCCACAGGAGTCTCAGCTCCTTGGCGCTCTTCGCCTCGCCCGGGAAAAAGAGAAAGCCGTTGGCCAGGTACTTGTCCGGGATGGTCTTTCCCTCCAGCCCCTTCTCCCTCAGGTCGTCCGAGATGCGGGTCTCGCGCTCGTGCGAGCCGGCCTCCGAGGTCCCGCCGATCACGGCGCCGGCCGCGGCCCCCATGGCGGCGCCCTTGCCGAGATAGGCGGCCACGTTGTTGCCGGAGACGATGCCCAGGGCGGTCGCCAGGATGCCTCCGGCGGCGGCGCCGATCAGGGCCCCCTTGCCGGCGCTCCGGCCGAAGAAGGAGGCGAGCTGGGTCGATTTCTCCATGCGCTCGAAGGCGACGGAGTTGGGCACGACCTGCCAGAGCTTGCCATCGGCGTCCAAAAGAAAACTCTGGGTGTTGTCGATCTCCAGGGATTGCCCGCTCTTATTGTCGAGGACCAGTTGCACCGGAAGCAGCCCGGCCCCCCTGATGTCGAAGCCGAACGCCTTTTTGGCGTCGTTTTTGTCCGGGTAGGCCTCGCCCCCGAGCGAGACACCGGAGACGTCGTGGTGATTGGCGTAACCCTCTGGAGGTCTGAAGGGAATGTATTGGCTTTTATAACCGGTACATCCCGAGAGCGCAAAGATAAGAACCAGCAGCGATGCTATCTTCTTCATGGCGGACCTCCTGTAGGTGTGGGAAAATCACACGTTACGGCCCTTTAAGAATACTCCCTTTTCAATCCCTCTCAAGTCCGGCGAAGCGCACCAGCAGTTTCTTGTAGCCGATGCCGAACTTGACGATCACCTTTTGGTTATCCCCCTCTCCCTCGATCTTCATGATGACGCCCGGGCCGAACTGGCCGTGGCGCACCCGCATCCCGAGGCAGACCCCGTCTCCCTGGTACTCCGGAACCACCCGCACCTCGTTGCCGAGGTCGGGCTCCATCTCCTCCTCGAAAAGCGAGGCGAGGTTGTGCCCGGAACTCGCCGGATGCTGCCCGGAGGCAAGCGGATGCTGCCAGGAACCGGTAGGGTGCTGCACGGAACCGGTCGGGTGCTGACCGTAACCCGCTGAGCCGGAGGTGGAACTGGTGCCTCCGCCCGGCGGGGCCTGGAAAAGGTCGCCCAGGTCGAGCAGTTCCTCCGGCACGTCGCGGATGAAGCGCGCCGGCGGGTTCATCTGCTCCTGGCCGAAGATGTGGCGCCGGCGCACGTTCAAGAGAAAGAGGCGCTCCTTGGCGCGGGTCATCCCGACGTAGCAAAGCCTGCGTTCCTCCTCCATCTGGACCGGGTCCTCCAGGGCGCGCAGGTGCGGGAAGAGGCGCTCCTCCATGCCGATCATGAAAACGACCGGGAATTCCAGCCCCTTGGCCGAGTGCAGCGTCATGAGGGTTGCCGAGGACTTTTTCTTCTCCCCTTCCTGCTCCAGGTCGGAGACCAGCGCCACCTGCTCCAGGAAGGCGGCGAGCCCCTTCTCGCCCTCCCCATTCTCGAAGGCCTGCATCGCGGTCACCAGCTCCTGGAGGTTGCCGAGCCGCTCCTGCGCCTCCTCGCTCCCGGCCTCCTTGAGCCTAGCCAGGTAGCCGGAGTCCTGCATGACCGCCGCGGCGAGCTCGCCCAAGGGGAGCGTGTCGGCAAGGCCGCGGTAGCGCCGCAGTTCCTCGACGAAGGCGCCCACCTTGCCGCGCGCCCCGGCCGCGAGCAGCTTTCCCTGGGTCGCCTCCAGCAGGGCGTGGTAGAACGGCACCCCCTTTTCCGCTGCGAGCTCCGTGATGCGCTGCACCGTGGCGTGCCCGATGCCGCGCGGCGGGGTGTTGATGATCCGTTTCAGGGCCACGTCGTCGGCCGGGTTGTCCAGCACCTTCAGGTAGGCGAGGATGTCCTTCACCTCGAGCCGCGCGTAGAAGCGGACCCCGCCCACCATGTGGTAGGGGATCCCCGCCGCGACCATGGCGTCCTCCACGACCCTTGACTGGGCGTTGGTCCGGTAGAAGACGGCGACGCCCGAGAGGTCCCCGCCGCCGTCCAGGTAGCGCTCGGTCTCCCGGCAGACCAGCCGGGCCTCCTCCCACTCATTGGGAAGCGTGCGGTAAATGATGCTCTCGCCGTCCGGGTTGTCGGTCCAAAGCCGCTTCGGCTTGCGGCCGCGGTTTTTCTCCACCACGTTCCAGGCGGCGTCCAGGATGTTCTTGGAGGAGCGGTAGTTCTGCTCCAGCTTCACCACCTTGACGCCCGGGAAATCCTTCTCGAACTCCAGGATGTTGCGGATGTCCGCGCCGCGCCAGCCGTAGATGGACTGGTCGTCGTCCCCAACCACGCAGAGGTTGCGCCGGGTGCCGGCCAGAAGCTGCACCAGCCGGTACTGCACCGGGTTGGTGTCCTGGTACTCGTCCACCATGATCCAGCGGTAGCGCTCCCGGTACTTTTCCAGAACCGGCGGGTGTTCCTCGAAAAGCCGCACTGTCAGGAGCAGCAGGTCCCCGAAGTCCGCGGCGTTGCAGCGCTTGAGCCGCTCCTGGTACAGGGCGTAGACCCGGGCCAGCGTCGCCTGGTAGGGGGAACCGGTCGGCACCCCCTCCGGGGTGAGCCCCGAGTTCTTGAACTCGTCGATGGCCGCACCCAGCGCCTTGGGCGAGTAGCGCTTCTCGTCCAGGTTCAGCTGGAGGGCGCACTCCTTCAGGAGCCGCTCGCAGTCCTTGTCGTCGTAGATGGCGAACTTGCGGTCGTAGCCCAGGTGCTGGATCTCCTGGCGCAGGATCCTGGCGCAACTGGAGTGAAAGGTCGAGATGAGCGGCATTTCCCCGCCGCCCAGGATCTGCTCCACCCGTTCCCGCATCTCGCCGGCCGCCTTGTTGGTGAAGGTGACCGCGAGGATCTGCCAGGGGGGGACGCCCCTTTCGTGCACCAGGTAGGCGATGCGGTGCACGATGACCCGGGTCTTGCCGGAGCCGGCGCCCGCGAGGACCAGCAGGGGGCCTTCGCCGTGCAGTACCGCCTCTTTCTGGGGAGGGTTCAGGTTGTGGAGCAGGTTCATGGGATTCCTTTGAGTCGTAGCGCTACAGGGGTGCCGCGGCAAGCGCGGGCGCATCTTTTATACCACCTCACCCGGTTTTGGTCAAAAGGGAATAACTGCTGGCGTTTGGCTGAGTGGCGTGAGGCCGGGGAGGGCAAAGAGGCAGGGGGGGCGCTGGCGGCTAACTTTCAACAGGCCTGCCGTTTCCCCTCGCACCCCGGGAGTGGGGCAGGGGTGAGGGAGGTGCCAACGAAGTACCGGATGGTGCCTTCCCCCTCACCCCGACCCTCCCCCGCCAGGGGGGAGGGAGAGTTTGCTGAGTTGTTGAGGGTGCAGATACATACCTACAGGCTCTTTTGCGCCAGCTCGTGGACGTCGCGCGCCAGCCCCGGCTCGTCGAGGATGCGGGCCAGCTCCTTTTTCATGAGCTCCTGGCGCCCCGGGTCGAAACGCCGCCAGCGGCTGAAAGGGGTCAGCATCCGGGCTGCGATCTGCGGGTTGACGCTGTTCAGCCTGAGAATCTGCTCGGTCAGGAACCGGTAGCCGGCGCCGCTTGCCTCATGGAAGCGGACCGCGTTTCCCTGGCTGAAGGCGCCCACCAGCGAGCGCACCCGGTTCGGGTTGCGGATGTCGAAGTCCGGGTGCTCCAGGAGCGCCTGCACCTCGGAGAGGGTGCCGGGGAGCCGGGAGGTCGCCTGCAGCGAAAACCATTTGTCGATGACGCCGCGGTCCCCGCGCCACTTGGCGTAGAAGGCGTCCAGCGCCTTCCGTCGCTCTGGGCAGTCGCAGCCGGCCAGGGAGGTGAGCGCCCCCATGCTGTCCGTCATGTTGTCGGCGTTTTTGAACTGCGCCATGCTGAGATCGATGGCCTCGCGGCTCCCGGTCGTCATCAGGTAGGAAAGGCAGAGGCTGTTGAGCTTGCGGCAGCCGGCCAGGCCGTCGTCGGGGCGGTAGGCCGCGCGCGGGGCGCACGCCTCGCGCGCCTCCAGGAATTCGGCCCTGAGGCGCTCACCGAGGGTGGCGCGCACGAATTCCCGCGCCGCGTGGATCGCCACCGGGTCGATGACCTCCATCTGCTCGGCCAGGTAGCTTTCGGTCGGCAGTGTCAGGGCTTCGGCGAGGAAGGCGCGGTCCTGACCGGCATCGGAGAGCAGGGCGCCGAAGGCCGCCACGAAACGCTCACTGATCTGCAGCGGGCGCCCCGCCTGGTGATCCGCCACCAGCCCCAGGATGAGCCGCACCCCCTGGATCTGGCCCGCCTCCCAGCGCTGGAAGGGATCGCTGTCGTGGGCCATCAGGAGGGCGAGGTCTTCCTCTTCGTAGGGGTAGTCGATTTTGACCGGCGCAGAGAAGTTCCTCAAGAGCGACGGCACGGGACGGGAATCGATGTCGAGGAAGCTGAAGCTCTCCGTTTCCCGGCGCAGCTCCAGTAGCCGCGAGGTGCCGGAGGCCGCCGCCTCCCCGGCCAGGCGCAGCGGGAATTCCCGGCCGTCGCGCCCCAGCAGTCCCACCGCAAGCGGCAGGTGGAACGGCTCCTTCTCGGGCTGGCCGGGGGTTGCTGGGCAGCTCTGGGTCACGGTGAGGGTGTAGTTGCGGGCCGCCTCGTCATAGGAGTCGCTGATCGTCAAAAGCGGAGTACCCGCCTGGTCGTACCAGCGCATGAACTGAGCAAGGTCGCGTCCCGCGGCATCGGCCATCGCCTGGACGAACTCGTCGACCCGGACCGCCTGGCCATCGTGGCGCTGGAAGTAGAGGTCCATGCCCGCCCGGAACCCCGCCTTGCCGAGCAGGGTGTGCAGCATTCGGATCACCTCGCCCCCCTTGTGGTAGACGGTCATGGAGTAGAAGTTGTTGATCTCGACGTAGGACTCGGGGCGCACCGGGTGGGCCAGAGGGCTCGCGTCCTCGGCGAACTGGGCGCTTCTGAGTGATTTGACGTCGGCGATCCGTTTCACCGGGCGGGATTGCATGTCCGCCGAGAACTCCTGGTCGCGGAAGATGGTGAGCCCTTCCTTGAGGGAGAGCTGGAACCAGTCGCGGCAGGTGATCCGGTTGCCGGTCCAGTTGTGGAAGTACTCGTGGCCGATGACCTCCTCAATCGCCTGGTAGTCGTCGTCCGTGGCGCTCTCCGGGCTCGCGAGCACGTACTTGGAGTTGAAGATGTTGAGCCCCTTGTTCTCCATGGCGCCCATGTTGAAGTCGTCCACCGCGACGATCATGTAGGTGTCGAGGTCGTACTCGCGGCCGAACTCCTGCTCGTCCCAGCGCATGGCGCGCTCCAGGCTCCTCAGGGCGTGCTCGCACTTGTCCCGGTTCTTCTCTTCCACGTAGATTTCGAGGTTCACCTGGCGGCCGGACATCGTGCTGAAGCTGTCGGCGATATGCACCAGGTCGCCCGCCACCAGTGCGAAGAGGTAGCTCGGCTTTTTGAAGGGGTCGTGCCAGGTGGCGAAGTGGCTCCCGTCGGGGAGTTCCCCCTGCGCGATGCGGTTGCCGTTGGACAGGAGCACCGGGCAGCTTGCCTGGTCGGCCCGCAGCGTCACCGTGTAGACCGCCATCACGTCGGGGCGGTCCAGGAAGTAGGTGATGCGCCGGAAGCCCTCGGCCTCGCACTGGGTGCACATCATCGGTCCCGAGGCGTACAGCCCCGAAAGTGCGGTGTTCGCCTGCGGGCTGAGCTCCGTCGTCACCTCCAGGGTGAAGGACTCCGGTGGCTCCATGATGACCAGCCGATTCTCGGAGACCTGATAGCGTTTGGCGGGAATCTCCTCTCCGTTAAGGGTGAGGAAGACGAGCTTGAGCTCCTCGCCGTCCAGCAGCAGGGGGCGTGCGCCCTGGCTTCGGTCGTGATTGGCGCGGACCGAGAGCTTCGAGACGACCCGCGTCAGTTCGGGCTTCAGGTCGAAGCTGAGCTCCACGGTTTCGATCAGGTAATCCGGAGGCGTATAATCCTTCTGATGGATGGTCGGGTGCTGGCATTCATGCATGGGCTTTTTCCTTTTATGGGCTTGGTGTCGGCTGCCCTTCCCGGTAGGCGATACCTCATTGTACCGGCATGCCAGGTCGTTTTCAATGATTCTGACTGGCAGGCCGCAGCATTGTGGCAATCAAGCCTGGAGGAATGTGGGGATATTTAGCCCAGCGAGCCCGGGCGAATGATGATTCGCCCTACTGAACCTGGGCTCACTTTCCGCTGACCTCACGGCAGGTATTGATCTGTTGGGGAAGATTGGTGCTGGTTGCTAAATGATGGTACTATTCCAGGACATATTCACAGCTAGGGTTTTGTGACATGAATGCCGGCGCCGCTACGCAGGGGCCCCGACCAACAGAGAGGATGAAACTATGAGTCTGACAGGCAGCAAGACAGTTCTGAGCGCCCTCGTTCTGGCAGCCCTTCTTTGCAGCGCGGCGCTGCTCCAGTTGCCGGCCACCGCTATGGCCGCCGAACTGCAGCCGATCTCCATAAGCCTGGAAGGCTATGACTATCCCTACCCGGTGCAGTTCCTGCCGCTCACTATCGAGGGGCAGGACCTGAAGATGGCCTACATGGACGTGGCGCCCGCGGGACCGGGTAACGGCAAGACGGTGCTGCTACTGCACGGCAAGAACTTCTTCGGCGCCTACTGGAAGGACACCATCGCGCAGCTCTCGGCAAACGGCTACCGGGTGATCGTTCCCGACCAGATCGGTTTTGGTAAATCGTCCAAGCCCAATATTCATTACAGCTTTCACCTGCTGGCCGCCAACACCATGAGGCTCGTGGAGAGCCTGGGCGTGAAGCAGCTGGCGGTGGTCGGCCACTCCATGGGAGGAATGCTGGCTACCCGCTTCGCCATCATGTACCCGGAGGCGGTGACCCACCTGGTGCTGGAAAACCCGATCGGGCTGGAGGATTACCGCGAGCTGGTGCCCTACCTCCCGCTGGACCAGGCCTACAAAAACGAGCTGAACGCGACCGAGCAGGGGATCCGGGCCTACAACAAGGGGTACTACGTTAACTGGAAGCCGGAGTACGACGAGTTCTTCACCACCCAGGCGATCAGGATGCGGCTAAGCGGCGAGTACCCGCGCATGGCGCTCTCGGCGGCCCTCACCTACCAGATGATTTACGAACAGCCGGTCTGTCACGAATTCGGCAAGCTGCGCGTCAAGACCCTGCTGGTGATCGGGCAGTCCGACCGGACCGTGGTCGGCAAGGCGCGGGTTCCCAAGGCGCTGCTTTCCCGTGCCGGACAGTACCCGGAACTGGGCAGGAAGACGGCAAAGCTCATTGCCGGCTCGCGGCTGGTGGAGGTCCCCAACGTCGGGCACATCCCGCACTTCGAGGCCAAGGACAAATTCAACCAGGAACTGCTGAGCTTCCTGAAACCGTAGGGAGAGCGGAGCAGGCGGTTGCTCGCAGAGGGGGGGAAAGGCACATTAACGGCGCCGGTCAGATTATCTGGTGACACGGAGCGCCGGAAAAGGTACTATCTGCTCCTTAAAATCAGAAGCGCTGGAACCAGGCACGCCCGGGGCGGGCGGGGCACCGCGGAACAAGGAGACAGATAGCATGACCATGGAAAAACAGAACTTCCGACTGGAGGGGGTCTACCCCCAGCGCCAGAAAGAGTATTTCATGCAGCGCATCAAGCTGCCGGCCGGCATCATCACCGCCGAGCAGGCTGCCAAGGTGGCGCAGATCGCCGAGCGTTTCGCGCGCGGCCAGGCGCACCTCACCACGCGGGGTAGCATCGAGCTGCACTGGCTCTCCGAAGCGGACCTGGCCCCGGTGGCGGCGCAACTCGCCTCGGTCGGTCTGGTGAGCCGCGGCGCCTGCGGCGGCGCCGTGCGCGGCGTGGTCTGCGGCTCCCTGGGGGCTGCCGGCGCGCCCGCCCTGGAGGCGCTCGCCCGCAGGATCCATCGCCACTTCACCGGTAACCCGCGTTTCGAGAAGCTCCCCAAAAAGTTCAAGGTCGGCATTGAGGCCGACACGGCAAGCGGCCGCCACCTGATCCAGGACATCGGCCTGGTCCCGGCACCTTCCGAGGACGGGCGTCCGCGCTTCAACGTCTGGGTTGCCGGCGGGCTCGGGCGCGAGCCGACCCCGGGGTTCCTGCTGGCGCCGGGCGTTCTCGAGGAGAGCCTGCTGCCGCTCATCGAGAAGGTGCTGAGGCTCTACCAGGAGAACACCCCGCCCCCCAAGCGGCTGAAGCACTTCGTGCGCCAGATCGGGCAGGAGGCCTTCCGGGAGCTGGTGTTCGCCGACCCGGCGGTTGCCGAGGAGTTGACCAGCGCCCCCAGCTTCAGCGCTAGCCTGGTCCCCGTGCCGGAAAGCGCGGCGCAGCGCATAAAGGTGCCGGTCTTCGCCGGAGAGCTCAGCTCACGCGGGCTCGCGAGCCTGGCCGAGATCGCCGGGCGCCACTGCGGCGGCATCCTGATGATAACCGGCAACCAGAATGTCGCCCTGCACCTTCAGGCAGGCGGCGAGCCGTCCCAGGTGCGCCAGGCCCTGGCCGAGGCTGGTTTCTCGCTGGACGCGCCCCGCGACCAGGTCGTCTTCCGTGTCTGCCCGGGAAACCACGAGTGCATTGCGGGGCTCGCCCCGACCCGCGAGATCGCCGGCTTATTGCTGGACGCCATGAGTCCCTCCGCGCAAAAGCTCTCCTGGGCTATTTCCGGCTGTCCCAACTGCTGCGCCCAGCCACAGCTCTCCCAGGCCGGCGTGGTCGCCACCCGCCTGGTGGGAGATACCGAGGGGGGGCGCGCGCCGCTCTTCGATCTGTACCGTGCCGGCAGTGGTCCCTTCGCCGAGCCGGTAGAGCAGGGGCTCACCCTGGACGCACTGCAAGAGGCGGTCAAGCTTATCTAAAGTTTTCCCCTCCCCGTGCCGATAGGCAGGATAAGGTGTAGTAACGGGGAGGTGAAAACCCATGATTTCAGCAGTGGAAGAGGGCGCCCAAGTGGCGCTGCAAGCAACCACCATCGGACCTTCGCCCCAGGCGGCGGCAGCGGCCAAGGTCAACGACAAGGCGGCCGAAAAGCCGTCGGAGGCTGTAGGGGGAGCAGGGAAGCCGAAGGGGGACACCGTGGCCATTTCCACGGAGGCGAAGCAACTGAGCTCGACCGCGTTAAGCTCCACAGATGAGTCACAGGAAAGTCCCCAGGAGAAGTCCAAGGAAGAATCGACCGGCAAGAAATGATCAGGGCAGCACGCACCTTGCAGCTGTTACCAAAAGGGCAACCTCGTGAGAGGTTGCCCTTTTCTATTGCCGTGCCTTTTATCGGGCCGATCGGGTCGATCCGACAGATTCTACCACACTGCCGACGCCGCCCACAGCCACAGCTGCCCCTACACGGCCAGAAGGAAAAACTCCAGGGTCACCATGTCGTTCACCAGGTGCATGCCCAGCATCTCGAAAAGCCTCCCCGAGCCGTAGGTGACGTTCCAGGCCGTGCGGTCGATGTCCAGCGTCGCATGGGCCTTGATACCGTCCAGCTGCGGCGCGATGATGGCGGCAAACTGGACCGGGTGGGTGATCCCTTTGATGGTGAGGTCCGCGTCGATCAGGTAGTTGGCACGCCCCGGAGTCGCTTCGGGGATCGGGCGCCACCCCAGAAGACGCGCCTCCGCGCTGGGATAGCGCGAGACCTCGAAGAAGTCCTCGGAGAGCAGATGGGAGACCAGCATGGAACGGTAATCCGCCTGCTGCAGGTCGAGGTTGCTGATGCTTTTCATGTCGATCACGATCCTGCCGCCGGTAAGCTGCCCCTGTTCTATGGTGAGCTCTCCTTGAGAGATGGCCAGGTTGCCCGTGTGCCGCCCCGCGAGGTTCCGACCGGTCCAGGTGACCAGGCTCTTAGCGCAGTCGATCTGGTACTTCTTGTCGAGGAGCCTCGGCTCGTCGGGGATCCGGGCATCCCTGGGCTCCAGGGGAAGCCCCGCGGCAATCCACCCCTCGAGCCCCTCCGCCAGTTCGCAGACGTTGATATAGCCGTTTTCCTGCAACTTCCGCGCGGCGCTGGCGGAGGCTTGCGAGCGCTTGCTGGTGTCGTAGACCACGACCGGCGCGTTCTTGTCGGGGACCAGAAGCTGCACCGTGTCCAGGAACACGACCTCGTAGACGCAGGCGTTGACCGCCCCCGGGATGTGGTAATTCTGATAATGCTCGGGGAGCAGGACGTCAAGGATGGTCAAGTCGGACGAGGTCTCCATGCGTCGCGCGAGCGCCAAAGGATCTATGGTACAGCTCATGAGGCACCTCCTGATAAATAGTGACACGTTCAGCCTCTGATTATTCTACCAGTATTTGGCTGCGGCGCGCGCCATGGTAATACTTGATCTCGGGGCGGGACTTTGTTACATTTCCCTGCCTGGTGGTGCGGCGTCTCAAACGCCCATCCGGTAAAGATAACACCTACAAGGAGCTTCCCACGATGAAAAGAATCATGCTGCCCGTACTGGCTTCGCTTGTGTTGTGCTCCACCGCTTTTGCCTCCGGTTACAGCTACACCGGGAAGCAGGCGTTCAAGGAGTCCCTGGAAAAAGGGAGTCCGATGGTCATCGTCGACATCCAGGTCCCCGCGGAGTTCGCCCAGCACCACTTCCAGGGAGCGCTCGAGACGGACGCCTTCCCGGTCAAGAGCGACGCGGAACGGGCCAGGCTCGACAAGGTCCTGCCGCTCATCGCCGCGAACCGGAACGAGGTGGTGATCGTCTGCCCGCGCGGCGGTGGCGGCGCCAAGAACGCCTACGACTACCTGAAGGGGAAGGGGGTGGACGAGAAGCGGCTGCGTATCCTGGAGGGCGGCATGCAGGGCTGGCCGTTCCAGGCGTTGACGCTGAAGAGCGAGCCGGCGCCCGCGGCGCAATAAATATGAGCCCCTCCTTTGACGAGAGGGTGGTTTTGGGTCTACTCATATTAATGGGTTATATTAAAAATGCGGTTGCCTTGTCGCCGGCTTTTGGGTATATTTGAAAACTGTTGACGCAGCAACAGCGAACGCTTGTTTGTTCGGGCCGCTAGCTCAGTTGGTAGAGCAGTAGACTCTTAATCTTCTGGTCGCCGGTTCGATCCCGGCGCGGCCCACCAATTAAAAAAGCCCCAGGTCCTTTCGGACTGGGGCTTTTTCATTGGGTCTTTTGGCTTGGCTCGCTGTAGGTGTTTTTGCACCGGATGCCTGGAAAGATTCGATAAAAAAGTTCGGGAAAGCGTCAATAATCTGTCGAACGTCCGGTGGATCGCCTAAAAGTGGACAACTTTCAGGGCCTTAGCGAGTTCTCTGCGTAAAACGTTGCCAGCGCAAGCTCTTTAATCCACTGCCTCTGTGGATAACCATGTGGACAACCGGTCGGCAACCGGCCAAATCGGGCCCAAGCAGCAGTGATTTCAACGTTTCGCCTGAAATTTAGGCAGAAAAGCCCCCTCAGGCGGGTATGGCGCCAGGGATTTGACGTAGGACATCGTCTGACGCAAAAAGGGGGGGCATCTGCCCCCCCTTTCTTTAGCTTGATCCGCCTGTGGGGCGGCTTTAGGCTCACGCCATGACGATGATGAGCTCCTCCTTCTCGACGCTGCCGCCCTCCTTGCAGTGCACCTCGGCGACCGTGCCGTCCTCTTTTGCCTTGATGTTGGTCTCCATCTTCATCGCCTCGGTCACCACCAGGATGTCGCCCGCCTTGACGGCGTCGCCCGGCTTCACGTTCAGCTTCAGGACCTTGCCGGGCATGGGGGCGCCGACCTGCTTCGGGTTCAAGCGGTCCGCCTTCACGTGGGCGGCCTGGTCGCTCTTAATGGAAGTGTCGCGCACCTTGACGGAGCGGGCGTTGCCGTTCAGCTCGAAGTAGATCTGCCGGGTCCCGTCGCCCTGGACCCGCCCGATGGCGTTCAGCTTGATGATCAGGGTCTTGCCGGGCTGGATCTCGATGGAGGTCTCCTGCCCCAGTTCCAGGCCGTAGAAGAAGATCGGGGTCGGTATCACCGAGATGTCCGAGAACTCCTGGCGCTGCTTGTCGAACTCGGTGTAGACGTTCGGGTACATGATGTAGGACATGAGGTCCTTGTCGCAGACCGGATGCCCCACCTTGGCGGCGACCTTGGCACGCTCCGCTTCGAAGTCCGCCGGCTCCAGCAGGTCGCCCGGGCGGCAGGTGATGGGCTCCTCCCCCTTCAGGATGATCTTCTGCAGATCCTTGGGGAACCCCTGGTAGGGCTGACCGATCATCCCCTTGAAGAAGCCGACGACCGATTCCGGGAAGGCGAAGTCGGCACCCGGGGCGTAGACGTCCTCGGGCTCCAGGTTGTTCTTCACCAGGAACATCGCCATGTCGCCGACGATCTTGGAGGAGGGGGTCACCTTCACCAGGTCGCCGAACATGTTGTTCACCTTGTGGTACATCTCCTTGCACTCCTCCCACCTTTCGATGAGACCTAAGCCCGCCACCTGCGGCTTGTAGTTGGAGTACTGCCCGCCGGGAATCTCGTGGTGGTACACCTCGGCGGTGGAGCTCTTGAGCTCCGACTCGAAGGGGGCGTAGTAGTCGCGCACCGTCTCCCAGTAGTTCGCCAGCTGCTGAAGCCCGCGCTCGTTCACCATCGGGTCGCGCTCGGTCCCCTTGAGGCTCGCCACCAGGGCGTTCAGGTTGGGCTGCGAGGTGAGCCCCGAGATAGAGGAGAGCGCCCCGTCGACAATGTCGACCCCGGCCTGGGCGGCCATCAGGAGCAGCGCGCCGCCGTTTCCGGAGGTGTCGTGGGTGTGCAGGTGGATCGGGATGCCGATCTCCTCTTTGAGCGCCTTCACCAGCTGGAATCCGGCGTACGGCTTCAAGAGGCCCGCCATGTCCTTGATGGCGAGGATGTGCGCCCCCATCTTCTCCAGTTCCTTCGCCATGGAGACGTAGTAGGAAAGCGGGTACTTGTTGCGGGCCGGGTCCGAGATGTCGCCGGTGTAGCAGATGGCCGCCTCGCAGACCTTGCCGGATTTACGCACCGCGTCCATGGCGACGGTCATCCCCGGGGTCCAGTTGAGCGAGTCGAAGACCCGGAACACGTCGATCCCGGCCTCGGCCGCCACTTCGACGAAACGCTGCACCACGTTGTCGGGGTAGTTGGCGTAGCCGACCGCGTTGGAACCGCGCAACAGCATCTGGAACAGGATGTTGGGGATCTCCTCCGAGAGGGCGTGCAACCTCTGCCAGGGGTCCTCCTTCAGAAAGCGCATGGTGACGTCGAAGGTGGCCCCGCCCCAGTTCTCCAGCGAGAAAAGGTTGCTGGCGTAGCGCGCGGTCGCCGGGGCGATCTGCAGCAGGTCGTGGGTCCTGACCCGGGTCGCCAGCAGCGACTGGTGGGCGTCGCGCATGGTGGTGTCGGTCAGAAGGAGCCCTTTTTGCTCCAGGACCCAGGCCGAGAGCCCCTCGGCGCCGCGCTCGCGCAGGATGTCGCGGGTCCCCTTGGGCGGGGCGAGCAGCAGGTCGATCTCGGGGAGCGCCGCCGGGATCAGCTGTGCGGAGCGCAGCGGCTTGACGACGCCGGGCGAGCCGTTCACGATGACGTCGCCGATGAAGGAGAGCACCTTGTTGGCCCGGTCCTGCTTCTCCTTGATGACCAGGAGTTCCGGATGCTGGTCGATGAAGGAGGTGTTGCACTCGCCCGCCACGAAGACCGGATGGGAGATGACGTTCTCCAGAAAGCCTATGTTGGTCTTGACGCCGCGGATGCGGAACTCTTGGAGGCAGCGGTTCATGATGCGGGAGGCCGCGTCGAAGCTCAAACCCCAGGCGCTCACCTTCACCAGGAGCGAGTCGTAGTGCGGGGTGATCTGGGCGCCGGTGAAGGCGTTGCCCGCGTCGAGCCGCACACCGCACCCCGCGGAGGAGCGGTAGGTAGAGAGGATGCCGAAGTCCGGGGCGAAATTGTTGGCCGGGTCTTCCGTGGTGATGCGGCACTGGATGGCGTAGCCGCGCATCTCCACGCTCCCCTGGTTGGGGATGTTGATCTCCGGGTCGGAGAGCCTCTTCCCCTCGGCGATCAGGATCTGGGCCTGGACCAGGTTCCTTCCGGTGATCATCTCGGTGACCGTGTGCTCCACCTGGATGCGCGGGTTCATCTCGATGAAGTAGTAGCGTCCCTCCTCGTCCAGCAGGAACTCCACGGTGCCGGCGTTACGGTAGGCCACCTGGCGGGCGATCTTCAGGGCGTCCTCGCAAAGGGCCCGGCGGGTGTCGCCGTGCAGCGCCAGGGACGGCGCGAACTCGACGACCTTCTGGTGCCGGCGCTGGATGGAGCAGTCGCGCTCGTAGAAGTGGACCAGGTTGCCGTAGCCGTCGCCCAGCACCTGCACCTCGATGTGCTTGGGGTTCTTCAGGTAGCGCTCCAGGAAGACGGAGGCGTCGCCGAAGGAGGCCTTCGCCTCGCTGGAGGCCGACTGGAGCCCCTCCAGGAGCTCCTTCTTGTCGTTGGCCACCCGCATGCCGCGCCCGCCGCCCCCCGCCGCTGCTTTGACGATGATCGGGTAGCCGTGGTTCTTGGCGAAGATGAGTGCCTCTTCCTCGTGCTTGATCGGCTCCTCGGTACCGGGGACCGTGGCGACCCCGGCAGCCTTGGCCACCTTGCGCGCCGCGACCTTGTCGCCCAAGGCCCGCTGCATGTCGCCGGTCGGTCCGATGAAGGCGATGCCGTTGGCTTCGCACTTGTCGGCGAATTCCGCGTTCTCGGCCAGGAAGCCGTAGCCCGGGTGGATGGCGTCGACCTCGCGCTTCACGGCGAGGGCGATGATCTCGTCGATCCCCAGGTAGGCGTCGATCGGCTTTTTCCCCTTGCCGATCTGGTACGCCTCGTCCGCCTTGTAGCGGTGCAGGGACAGCTTGTCCTCTTCCGAATAGATGGCAACCGTGCTGATGCCGAGTTCGGTGCAGGCACGGAAGATCCTGATAGCGATCTCCCCGCGATTAGCCGCCATGACCTTCTTGAATTTACGCCCTTCCATCGCTTCTCCTTTGATGACTATTTGTGTAGGATATAAAACAAAGTATGGTTAGATTAAACCAGGTGGTTCGCTAAATTATCTAGTTTTTTTAGGCATTTATGCTATTATAAAAAATATCGCATATGAAAGCATTTTCTATAGTGTTTGTCAACTCGTAATGGCGTTATATCGGGTGCCGGAAGTCCGGCGCGTGCCGGTGCCCGCTGAGGGCGCTTTTTCCTTGCCTTTCCGGGGTCAACTATCTATCTTTGCCGGATGATTATGCTAGGAACGACGGTGAACGCGGCGGCAATCCTTGTGGGGAGCTGCCTTGGCCTCAAGGCGGGGCACCTTGTCTCGGAACGGGTGCGCGGCACCATCATGGCGGGGCTGGGCCTTGCCGTGCTGCTAATCGGGTTGCAGCTGGCGCTGAAAAGCCGCGAGCCGCTGATCGTCATCGGCAGCCTGATCGGCGGCGGGATCATCGGCGAGCTGCTCCGGATCGAGGCGCGGCTGGAGGCGTTCGGGGCATTCATCGAGCGCCGCAGCAAGGGGAGCGGCCGGACCTCCGAGGGGTTCGTCACGGCGAGCCTTTTGTACTGCGTGGGAGCCATGGCCATCATGGGAGCGCTGCAGGACGGCCTGGGGCACCGGCCCGACATCCTGTACGCCAAGAGTGCGCTGGACGGGGTCGCCTCCGTGGCGCTCGCCTCCGCGCTCGGAGTCGGCGTGCTCTTCTCCGCGCTGCCGCTCGTGGTCTACCAGGGCGCCATCACCCTGTGCGCCAACCTGGCCCAGCAGCTTTTGACCCCGTCCGTGGTGCTGGAGATGAACGCGGTCGGGGGGCTTTTGATCGTGGCGATATCCCTGGACCTGCTGGGGCTCAAGAGGCTCCCGGTGGGAAACCTGCTCCCCGCCGTTTTCCTGGCGGTACCCCTGGTGCAGATTTTCGGTTGAGACAGGCAGTGCCGGGCGAACACAAGGTTCGCCCCTACGGATCGGGTTCCTGGCTAACGCTGCCGGTACGCTCACCGTTTGGGGAGGACCGGGATGCCTTGGTAGGGGCGAATCTCGTATTCGCCCGCCTTCCTTGCCCCTTTGCCATAGCCCCGTGTCGGACAAAAGAACGATTATTTTGACAACCACCCAAACATTATTAAGCCATGCGGGAGAAAGCATCAACGTGCCCTGGAAAGCAATCGGCATATTCGACTCGGGAGTCGGCGGCCTCACCGTCCTTAAGGAAGTAGTGCGGGCGCTGCCCCAGGAAGACACCATTTACCTCGGGGACACCGCCCGGGTCCCCTACGGCACCAAGTCGCCCGAGACGGTGATCCGCTACTCGCGCCAGATCGCCCGCTACCTGTTCAGCCGCGACATCAAGCTCCTGGTGGTCGCCTGCAACACCGCCTCCGCCGTGGCGCTCGCCACCCTGGAGCGGGAGCTTTCCATCCCGATCGTCGGCGTCATCGAGCCGGGCGCCCGGGCCGCGGTGGCTGTGACCAGGAGCGGCAAGGTGGGGGTGATCGGCACCGCGGCGACCGTCGCGAGCTCCGCCTACACCAAGGCGATCAAGCGGATCAACCCGGACATCGAGGTGGTGACGCGCGCCTGCCCGCTTTTCGTCCCGCTGGCGGAGGAGGGGTGGGTGGACAACGAGGTGGCGCGCCTGACCGCCCGGATGTACCTGGGGGATCTCAGGGACCAGGGGGTGGACACGCTGGTGCTCGGCTGCACCCACTATCCGATCCTGAAGGATGTCATCGCCGAGGTCATGGGACCCGGGGTGACCCTGGTGGACTCCGCCGAGCAGACCGCACTCACCGTGGCGCAGATCCTTTCCGGCCAGAACCTGCTGCGCCCCGAGGGTGAGCGCGGCAACCACCACTACTACGTGACTGACATCCCGGCCGGTTTCATCCGGGTGGGAAACCGCTTCCTCGGGGGGCGCTTGGGGGATGTCTACCAGGTGAACCTGGAGCAGGAGCTGCAGGACGGAGGGATCGGTGAAGAAGAGACCGAGTAACGCCAAGGGCATCCTGCTGTTCGCCTTCCTGATCTTCGCCGTCGTGGTCGGCGCGCTGGTGTTCAGAAAGTACGAGACGGCGACCCGCAAGGTGGAGCCGCCGCCCCAGGCAGCTCCCGCGGGGACCGTCGTGGTTACCCTCTTCTTCGCCTCGGCAGACGGCGACCGCCTGGTGCGGGAGGGGCGCGAGGTCGATATCGAGCAGAGCGTCGAGGACAGCATCGAGAGCGTCGTGGACGAACTGATCCGCGGACCGCTGGGGAGCCTCGGTCCGACGCTCCCCCCCAATGCCAGGGTCCTTGGAGTGCACTTCAAGGGGGACCTGGCGGAGCTCGACTTCGGGCCGGAGCTCCTGGAGGGGATTCCCGCGGGGAGTTCCGCCGAGATGGTCGCCGCCTATTCCATCGTCGACACCGTGACGACCAATTTCCCCCAGGTTAAGCGGGTGCAGTTCCTGGTCGACGGCGCCGTTCCCCAGACCCTCAAGGGGCACCTCGACCTGAGGGCGCCGCTGGTCCCGGACTTCGAGCTGGAAATGAAGCCGTTGCAAAAGTGAAGCAATGTTCTGGTTCCGCCCGGCAGTATCCCCCCTGCGAAGTAGGGGGGAAGGCTCGCGCAGCGAGACAGGGGGGGTTCCCCTCCTGGCAAAAACCCCCCTGCTTCACTTGCGTTCAGCTTCCCCCTATTCCATAGGGTGGACAGAACCACACCAACCACCAAGCCAATTTATAATAATTCTAGATAGTCGGGAGGTTTCATGAAGATGCCGTTTATGCAGGCGGTGCGGGAGCGGGTGCTGGTCCTTGACGGCGCCATGGGGACCATGCTGCAGGAGCGCGGCCTCAAGGCCGGGCAGTCGCCGGAGGAGCTGAACCTGACTGCGCCCGAGATCGTGGCAGGGGTGCACGCCGCCTACCTGGAGGCGGGCGCGGACATCATCGTCACCAACACCTTCGGCGGCACTTCCGAGAAGCTCTCCCACTACGGCCTTGCCGACCGACTGGTGGAAATCAACCGGAAAGCGGTTGAGATCGCGCGCCAGGTGGCGGGCGACCGGGCCTACGTGGCGGGCTCCATCGGCCCCACCGGGCGCTTCGTTGAGCCGGTCGGCGATCTTTCCTTCGACCAGACCGCGGACATCTTCCGGGAGCAGGCCAAGGCGCTCATCGACGCCGGCTGCGACCTGATCACGCTGGAAACCTTCCTCGACATCAAGGAAATTCGGGCGGCGGTCATAGCCATCCGGGAGCTCTCCCAGGATATCCCGGTCATGGCGATGCTCACCTTTGAGGAGAAGGGAAGAAGCGTGCTGGGCTCCCCCCCCGAGGCGGCCGCCATCACCCTGGAGGCGGTGGGGGCCAGTATCATCGGCTCCAACTGCGGGCTCGGGGTGGACGGCATCTACGAGATCCTGCGCGCCATGCGCGCCGTGACGACGCTGCCGCTCATCTGCCAGGCGAACGCCGGGCTCCCGGTCTTAAAGGACGGCAAGACCGTCTTCCCCGGCACCCCCGAGGAGATGGCCTCCTACCACGACCGCCTGATTGATCTGGGCGTCCGGGTCATCGGCGGCTGCTGCGGCACCACGCCGGCGCACATCGCCGCCATGCAGCAGGCGCTTTCCGGCCGCCAGCGCCCCTTCGCGCAGGGGACGCCGGACGGCACGACCTGGCTCTCCAGCCGCGGCTCCTTCGCAGCGATAGGAGCGAACCACCCGGCCGCGCTGATCGGCGAGCGCATCAACCCCACCGGAAAGAAGCTCTACTCCCAGGAACTGAGGGAGGGGAAGGTCGCTTACATCCGGCGCGAGGCCCTGGAGCAAAGTGCGCTCGGCGCGACCCTGCTCGACGTGAACGTCGGAACCCCGGGAATCGACGAGCCGGCCGCCATGGAGCGCGCCGTCTTCTGCGCCCAGGGCGCGGTGCAGACCCCGCTGGTGCTGGACTCCTCCTCGCCGGCGGCGCTGGAAGCCGGCCTCAAGGCGGCGGACGGCAAGGTGCTGATTAACTCGGTGAACGGCGAGGAGAAGAGCCTCGCCAGCGTGCTGCCGCTCGCCAAGAAGTACGGCGCCGCCCTGGTCTGCCTGACGCTGGACGAGGCGGGCATCCCCGCGAGCGCCCAGGGACGTGCCGAAGTCGCCGCCCGGATCGCGAAACGCGCCGAGACCGCCGGATTGAAGCGCAGCGACCTGGTGGTGGACTGCCTCACCCTGACCGTGAGCGCAGAGCCGAAGGGGGCGCTGGTCGCCCTGGAAGCGGTCCGCCTGACCCGCGAGGGGCTCGGGCTCAACACGGTGCTCGGGGTCAGCAACATCTCTTTCGGCCTGCCGGCCCGGCCGCTGATCTCCTCCACCTTCTTCTCCATGGCGCTTGCCGCGGGGCTCAGCGCGGCGATCGTCAACCCGAAGGAGGCCCCCATGCTGGCCGCCTGGCGCTCCGCCCTGGTCCTTCTGGGGCACGACCCCAACGCCGGCGGCTACATCGCCGCCTACAAGGGGGCCGTGGCCGAGTCGCAGGCTCCGGCGGCCGCCGAGCCCGAGGGGGTGCGCGGCAGGCTCGCCAAGGCGGTGGTCGAGGGCGAACTCGAAGGGATCGTGGGGCTGGTGGAGGCGGCGCTCGCGGAGGGGCTTACGCCCATGCAGGTGAGCACGGAGGCCCTCCTGGTCGGGCTCGAGGAGGTCGGGCGGCGCTTCGAAAGCGGAGCCTTCTTCCTGCCCCAGGTCATGCTCTCCGCCGAGACCATGAAGGCGGCCTTCGCCCGCCTGAAGCAGGAGCTCGCCGGGGCGGGTGCCCTGGAGAGCCTCGGCAAGATCCTGATGGCGACCGTCGAGGGGGACATCCACGACATCGGCAAGAACATCCTGGTGACGCTGCTGGAAAACCACGGCTTCGAGGTCATCGACCTCGGCAAGAACGTCCCGGCGGAGCGCATCCTGTACGAGGCGCGCGCGCACCAGGTGGACGCGGTCGGGCTCTCGGCTCTCATGACAACCACCATGGCGCAGATGGAGAAGGTCGTGCGCCTGCTGAAGCAGGAGGGTGTCAAAAGCTTCACCATGGTGGGGGGTGCTGTGGTAACGCAGGAGTATGCTACGGAAATCGGGGCCGACCTCTACGCCAAGGACGCCATGGAGGCGGTGGCTCTGATCAAGAAACTGCTGGCAAAATAGCCGCTTTACTCTAATGGGAGACCTGCGTAATTCGCTTGCAACACCGCGTGCTGTGTGCTAATTTGCCGAGGTACGTCATTTGGCGTAGAGGTGACCGGCGATGGTGGTAGGATTCAATCACAACATCAGATACAAGGGGGAGCTGTTCCACGTGCAGACCGAGGACAGCGGCCTGGCCAACCCCCACATCATCACGCTGCTCTACCTCGGCGGCACCATACTCGCCTCCAAGAAGACCAGCTATGCCGACATCATCAAGGCCGACCAGCTGGAGCAGGTGGTCGAGTCGATCATGAAGGACCAGCACAAGGAGATGATGCGGCGCCTGAAGGCGGGCGAGTTCGACGCCCGGCTCTTCCCCGCCGCGCAGTCCCCTGCGCCGCAGCAACCCCCCCCGGCCCCTCCCACCAAGCGGAGCCTGGATGAGGTAATCCTCGATTACCTCATCACGGGCGAAGAAAAATAACGCCATCCTGAAAGGAAATTTCGTGAAAGAAAAGATTGCAGAGCTGGAAGAAAAGGCGAGGCGGCTGCGTGTTGCCATTGTAAAGTCCCTGCACAAGTCGCAGTCCGGCCATACCGGGGGCTCGCTCTCCGCCATTGACATGATTTGCGCCCTGTACTTCCACAAGATGCGCCACAACCCGCAGGAGCCTGCCTGGGACGGCCGGGACCGCTTCGTGCTCTCCAAAGGGCACGCCGCACCGGCGCTCTACGTGACCCTCGCCGAGGCCGGTTACTTCCCGAGCGAGGACCTGATGATGCTGCGCCGCCTCGGGAGCCACCTGCAGGGGCACCCGGACAGCAAGCAGACCCCGGGCGTGGACGTCTGCACCGGCAGCTTAGGCCAGGGGCTCTCCATGGCCAACGGCATGGCGCTCGGCCTCAAGCTGGACGGCAAGCCGAACCGGGTCTACGCGGTGCTGGGCGACGGCGAGCTGCAGGAGGGCCAGGTCTGGGAAGCGGCCATGGCCGCGGCGCACTACAAAAGCGACAACCTTTGCGCCCTGATCGACGCCAACCGCCTGCAGATCGACGGCTTCGTGGAGAAGGTCATGAACGTCGGCTCCATCGCGGAGAAGTTCCGGGCCTTCGGCTGGCACGTCATCGAGATCGACGGCCACGACATGAGGGCGGTCGTCGACGCGCTGGACGCGGCCGAGGCGCACCAGGGGGCTCCCACCGCCATCGTGGCGGCCACCATTAAGGGTAAAGGCGTGCACCTCTTCGAGAACAAGGCGGCCTACCACGGCGTAACCCCCAACGATCAGGAGCTTCCCGAGGCGCTCAAGTGCCTGGGCTGCTTTGACTAGACGTTTATAAGAAAGGGACGAAAATTATGATAGCAACCAGAGACGCTTACGGGGAAACGCTGGCCGAGTTGGGCGCCGAGAACGAGAACATCGTGGCGCTGGACGCCGACCTCTCCGGCTCCACCAAGACCGGCGTCTTCGCCAAGAAATTTCCGCAGCGCTTTTTCAACATGGGGATAGCCGAGGCCAACATGGTCGGCACCGCGGCGGGCTTAGCCTCGGTCGGCAAGGTTCCCTTCCTCTCCACCTTCGCCATCTTCGCGGCGGGAAGGGCCTGGGAACAGATCCGCCAGTCGGTCGCCTATCCCAAGGCGAACGTGAAAGTCGTCGCCACCCACGGCGGAGTGACGGTCGGCGAGGACGGCGGAAGCCACCAGTCGGTGGAGGACATCGCCATCATGCGCGCCATCCCGAACATGACCGTCATCGTCCCCGCGGACGGCGAGGAGACCAAGGGCGCCATCCGCGCCGCGGCAGCCTACAAGGGACCGGTCTACGTCCGCCTGGGTCGCAACAAGGTGCCGACCGTGTTTCCGGCGGGGCACCAGTTCGTGATCGGCAAGGGGTGCCAGCTGGTGGACGGGACCGACCTCACCTTCGTGACTACGGGTCTCATGACCGCCCAGGCCGTCATCGCGGCCGAGCGTCTCAAGGCCGAGGGGATTTCCGCGCGGGTCGTGCACATCGGGACGATCAAGCCGCTGGACAAGGAACTGCTGCTGCTGGCGGCCGAAGAGACCGGCGCCATCATCACCGCCGAGGAGCACTCGGTGGTTGGCGGGCTGGGCGGCGCGGTTGCCGAACTGCTTTCCGAGGAATGCCCGACGCTCATGAAAAGGGTCGGCATCCACGACCGCTTCGGCACCTCCGGCAAGTCCGAGGAACTCCTGAAGTATTTCGGGCTGAACGCCGAGACCCTCGTGGAAGAAGCCAGGGAGATCGTCACGAGGAAGCAATGATCAAAAGCCCCCTCCGTTCCAGTGCCGGCTTCACCTACATCGCGGCGCTCGTGATGGTGGTGATCATGGGGATCATGGCCTCCCAGGCCGCCCAGCTCTGGAGCACGAAGATGAAGAGGGAGCGGGAGGTCGAGCTCCTGTACCGGGGCCGCCAGGTCCGGGACGCTCTCAGGCGCTGGTACAAGATCAAGGTCCCCGTCGCCGGCTCGGCGACGGGGGGTGCCGCCGTGGTACCGGCGGCGCAGACTCAGCTGCAGGGGGCCTCGCCCCAGGACCTGAAGGCGCTGATCTCCGGGTCGGGCCTGACCAAGGCGCGCTACCTGAGGCCCTCAAGCCTGATCGACCCGATCACCTTGAAGGATTGGGCGCTGGTCAAGGACGCCTCCCAAAGGATCATCGGGGTCGCCTCCACCAGCGAGGCTGAGCCGCTGAAGCAGGCCAATTTCCCGTGGGACCTGGACCCTGCCGATTTCGAGGGAAAGAAGAAGTACAGCGACTGGCAGTTCATCTGCAACAAGTTTCCCAAGCCCGGCGGGGCAGGGGGGGTGAAGGGACTGGGTGGCACCTCCAATCCGGGCACCTCCAATCCGGGAGGAGCCACCGGCATGCCGGGCGGAGTCCGCTAGAAACCCGGGCCCCGACGGGACCGGCAATTCGTTAGGGAGCCACCGGCGAAGACCGGTCCAAGAGCAGAAGCTACTCGCCTTTACTGGAGGCACCCTGATATTTAAAAGCCTGACAACGAGGGTTATCGTCCTCTCCATCTGTCTCCTCGTGTTCGGCATCGGGACCTTCGCCTTCCTGACGCTGCGCCGCGAGCAGATGCTGCTGATCAACTCGGCCCGCGAGAGCTCCGACCTGCTTTTGAACACCATCGAGCGCTCCGTCTACAACTCCATGCGCATCGGGAACACCGAGGACGTGCAGGTGATCCTGGAAATGGTGGGCCAGAACGAGAAGCTGGTGGGCGTGCGGATCTTCCACCCCCACGGCGTAATCCTCAAGTCCTCCCAGCCGGGCGAGGTGGGCCGCCCCGTCGACGAGAGCGACTTCAAGCTCTTCCTGGACAACAAGCGGGAAGGGGTGTTCAACCTCCCCGGACAGGGCGAAGTGCTCGGCATGGTGAAGCCGATCTACAACGACAAGCAGTGCAACATCTGCCATGGCTCCAAGAGCCGGATCATCGGCCTGCTGAACGTCAACTACTCCCTGGTCGAGACGCGTGGCAAGATCGTGGAGTTGACCAAGCTCTTCGTGCTCTCCACGCTCGCCATCATAGGCTTCCTGTCGCTCGCCATATCGCTCGTCATGCTGAAGTTCGTCAAGAAACCGCTCTCCCGGGTGGCGGAGAACATGGCGAAGGTGGAGGCGGGCGACCTCTCGGTCCGCATGACCTCGCACGGCAAGGACGAGATAGGGCGCCTGATCGTGAGCTTCGACTCCATGGTGGGGCGTCTGGACTCGGCCAAGAAGGAGCTGGAGACCTTCCACTTCCAGCAGATGGAGCGGGCGGACCGCCTCGCCTCGGTGGGAGAGATGGCGGCGGGGATCGCCCACGAGATCAAGAATCCGCTGACGGGGATAGCCGCGGCGATCACCGTCATCAAGGACGACTTCGCCCCGGAGGACGGCCGGGTCGGCATCATCAACGAGGTGCTGGAGCAGATTTCCCGGCTGGACAAGACGGTGAACGACCTGCTTTTCTTCGGCAAGCCGACCGTGTCCGAGCCGACCTGCACCGACATGAATCAGGCGCTCAAGAAGATCCTGATCTTCGCCGCCCAGCACCGGGGCGGCAAGAACATCGACAAGCGGCTGGAATTGCAGGACGACCTGCCACCGGTCTACGTGGACCCCAAACATATCCAGCAGGTCTTCCTGAACCTCTTCCTGAACGCGGTGCAGGCCATGCAGGAAGGCGGCACCCTGACCGTGCAAAGCTGCCTGGTCCAGAGGGACGGCGTCGACATGGTGCAGGTGAACGTCACCGACACCGGCCAGGGGATCCCGCCGCAGATCCTGGAGAAGATCTTTACCCCGTTCTTCACCACCAAGGCCCAGGGGACGGGCTTGGGGCTCGCCATCAGCCATCGTCTTATCGAGCAGCACGGGGGGCGGCTGACCGTCCTGAGCGAAGACGGCAAAGGGACCACCTTCACGGTGGAACTGCCCGCCTTCGGCCTCGATGGGCAGTGCAAGATGGCCGATACCGCAGTCAAGGGGCGCGAGCAAGACCCCTCGGAACCTATCTAGGCGAACCGGACAGAAAAGTAGCACCACCTTGAAGGAGCAGCCATGCGCAAGACGAAAATAATGGTCGTGGACGATGAGCACCTGATCCGCTGGTCCCTGGAGCAGAACCTTAAGAAACAGGGCTACGAGGTCTGCACGGCCGGTACCGGCGAGGACGCGCTCCGGCTGGCCCGCGAGGAGCAGCCCGATCTGGTGCTTTTGGACTATCACCTCCCCGGCATCAACGGCCTCGAAGTGCTGCAGCGGCTCAAGGAGATCGACGAGGACATCCTGGTCATCATGGTGACCGCGCAGGGTGGGCTGGAGACGGCCGTCAACACCATGCGCCACGGTGCCTACGACTACATCAACAAGCCGTTCAACCTGGACGAGATGGCCATCGTTATCAGGAAGGCCCTGGAGAACTCCGACCTGCGCCGCGAGGTGGTGCAGCTGAGGAGCGAGCACAAGAAGCAGGGACCGCCCAAGATTCTGGGCAACTCCAAGCACATGAAGAACGTGCTGGAGATGATGGCGAAGGTCGCCAAGAGCGACGCCTCCACCGTCCTGGTGCAGGGCGAGTCGGGAACCGGCAAGGAGCTGGTCGCCAAGTGGATCCACTACGAGTCGGCCCGGGCCGACAAGCCCTTCGTCGCGATCAACTGCGCCGCGGTCCCCTCGACCCTGCTGGAGAGCGAGCTCTTCGGCCACGAGAAGGGAGCCTTCACCGACGCCAAGACCTCCAAGAAGGGACTCTTCGAGCTGGCCGACGGCGGCACGGTTTTCCTGGATGAGATCGGCGATATGGAGGTCGGGATGCAGGCGAAGCTGCTGCGCTTCCTGGAGGACCGGACCTTCCGCAGGATCGGCGGCGCCAAGGTCATCCCGGTCGACGTGAGGATCATCTCCGCGACCAACAAGGACCTTTTGAAGGCGATCGAGGACAAGATCTTCCGAAACGACCTGTACTACCGCCTTCAGGTGATCCCGATCTTCCTGCCTGCGCTGCGTGAGCGCAAGGAGGACATCATCGTCCTGGTGAACCACTTCATGGAGACCTTTGCCAAGGAGTTCAACAAGCCGATCAAGGGGATCTCCAGCATGGCGGAGAAGCTCCTCGTCGAGTACAACTGGCCCGGCAACATCCGCGAGTTGAAAAACGTCATCGAGCGCGCCATCATCCTTGGCAACGACGAGAACCTGCTGTTGGAGAACCTGCCACTGGAGATCGTGGCGAAGGCGTCCCACATGTCGGTACCGATGACGACCTTCAAGCTGCCGCCCGAGGGGATCGACATCGAGGAGGTGGAGCGCGAGCTGATCAAGCAGTCGCTGGAGATCACGGACTGGAACCAGTCCAAGGCCGCCAAGAAGCTGAACCTCGGCATAGACGCCTTCCGCTACCGGATGAAGAAGTTCGGCTTCCTGAAGTAGAGACGCGGACAGCAGCGCATATACCATAAAAAGGCCGGCCCGGGGATGCAGTTTCTCAGGCCGGCCTTTTTGTGTCTTTGAATGCTGGTACCAAATCTCAGTCTACAGCTTCACCAGCTGGTATTCCCTGCTCCCCAGCCCGATCTTCTCGCCGTGCTCCAGTTGCACCTCCCAGTCGATTTCCGGGTACACCCCGCGGAACTTGTCGCCGCCGGGTTCCAGTCCGCTGGAAAGCGCGGTGTCCCGGTTGCCCCGGGCGTTGTTGACCAGGTCGGCGCAAGCCTGGTCCAAGGCGACCGGATCGGTGGAGGCGCAGATTCCTATGTCGTTCACGATCGGCGCGTCCGCGTGGCCGTGGCAGTCGCAGCCGGGCGAGACCTGGGTGATAAAGCTCAGGAACAGGACCTTGCCGCTCTTGCCGGCGACCGACCCCTTGGCGTACTCCGCCATCTTTTTCATGATGAGCGCGGTGTTCTCGTTCCACTGCACCTGGATCGCCTTCTGCAGGCAGGAGGTGATGCAGCGGCCGCAGCCGACGCAGGCGTCCGGGTCGACCCGCGCCTTCCCCTCCAGGATGCTGATCGCCCCGTGGGCGCAGGACTTGAGGCAGACCGCGCACCCAACGCACAAGGCCTCGGTGACCTCCGGCGCCAGGGTGGAGTGCTGCTGCATCTTGCCGGTCCGGCTGGCGCACCCCATGCCGAGGTTTTTCAGGGTGCCTCCGAAGCCGGTGAGCTCGTGACACTTGAAATGGGTGACCGCGATCAGGGCGTCCGCCTCCACGATCTCGGCGCCGATGGAGACGCTCGCCAGAATCTCGGCGTTTATAGGGACATCCAGCGCCGTGTGCCCCCTGAGGCCATCGCTCATGATCAGCGGGGCGCCCACCACGGCATAGGCAAAGCCGTTCTCTATGGCGCAGGTGAGCGCCGAGACGGCCTCCTTGCGCTGGCCCGGGTAAAGGGTGGAGGAGTCGGTCAGGAAGGGGCTGGCGCCGCACCCCTTGATTTCCTCCACGACGCGACGTACGAAGACCGGGCGCACGAAGGTGTGGTTCCCCTTCTCCCCGAAGTGCAGCTTCACCGCAACCAGGTCTCCGGGCGCCAGTATGGTGGCGAGCCCCGCCTCCCGCATCAGCCTGCCGATCTTGCCGAAGAGGTTCTCCTGCATCCCGGTCCGCATATCAGCGAAAAACACCTTGCTCGACATAAGATTCTCCTGTCCTCCGAGTGTTGAACCGCTCCAGAGTGGTACCATATATCAGAAGGCAATTCAACCGCGGTCAAGTTTTTCTTGCTCTGTCGGCAAAATGTGTTATTTATTAAAAATTAATTGCCGGTGAAGGGAGTGCTGATGAAGGAATGTGACGAGCGGGAGCTCTGGGTTCTGGGGCTTGGTGAAAAGATCGACCGGGGGGCGGTGGTCTGCAGTTTCCTGGCCGAGGGGGGCTATCGCGCCCGGACGGCGAAGGTGGCCGAACTCGCCGACTGTACGCCGCTAGCGATCCTGCTGGATATCTCGCCCTGGGCGGAGGACGGCTGGGGGACCCTGCTCGCCCTGAACGCGGATCCGGCCACGCGGGACATCCCGGTCCTGCCGCTCTACCTGAGCGAGGCGGGGCAGGTGGGCGAGGTGTTTCCGGTCGCAGGCTTTTTCACCCTGCCCGTCGACGAGGCGTACCTCTCCAAAAAGCTGCAGCGTTTCGGGCTCACCGACGAATCGGAGGACTACGACCTGCAGGCCATGGTGGTCTCGCGTAAGGGCGAGGAGCGGCTGGAGCGCGCCATCGTAGGACTGGGTTTCGAGGTGGTGAATGCTTATACCGGGAAGGAGGCGGTGGCGCTGGGCACCATTGTCCACCCTTACATGATTTTTTGCTCCCTGATGCTCTCCGACGTGGCTGCCTTCGAGCTGCTGGAGCGCTTCCGGCTCTACCCGCAGACCCGCAACATCCCTTTCTTCGTTCTTTTGAAGGATGCCATGAAGGACGGCGAGCGCGCCGCCATGAGCCGGGGCGTGGATCATCTGGTCCGGAAGAACTGGCTCTCCCAGGACGAGTTTCTTTCCTACTTCAAGAAGACGCGCGAGCAGTGAAACCGTGACAATAACCTCCCTCCCCCCTGGCGGGGGAGGGTCGGGGTGAGGGGGAAGGCGCCATTTGGGACTCAGTTGGCAGCTTCACCCGCCCCCCAACCCCCTCCCGTCAAGGGAGGGGGAGCATGATGCAAAGACTTAACCCCTTATGGGACTATTTTTCACCTTTCACCTTTCACCCTTCACCTCTCACGCCCTTAGTAGGTGATCCCCGCATAAAAATCCTGCAGGAACTGGCGCTGGGTTCGCGTCATGACCCCTCTGACGTCGATCTCCGATAGTATGCGCCAAATGATCCCCAGTTCGCTGAAGACCCTCAGCACCGCCGACAGCTTGTGGCGGGCGCCATTGTCGTCGGCTCCCAGGCATCCCTTCACCAGTTCCTCGGTGAACATGGACAGCCTGGTGATTTCGTGATGTGTCGCCATGACGGCAATGGGGGTTATTTCGTCATCTGTCGTCGTCATATGCCATCTCCAGTCCGCTTATTGATGCGGAACCAGCCGGTCCGCTGCCTGTTTCCCAACTTCTGTTGCCGGGTCAGCGTCCTCCTCCGGCAGCCGCTCCACGGGATAACCCTCATTGATTTGTGGGTTATTCCCGAAGGACGACCGATTTTCGGGTCCGCTGGTACTACCTTATTTTTTCGGCATTAATTCGCGAAAGTTTAGCGCAAAATAACAATTATTTCGCCGGCACCGCGGGAGCCCTGCCCCCCGCGCCTAGCGAGGCATTAGGACGCTGTGCAGGAACTGCGGCGCGCAGGCGGTCTCAATAAGTGCCCCGTTCATTTCTCCTGTTCTAAGTTGCTGGGTGAGGTCAGGGAGCGTCGCTCAGCCGATTGCGAACCGTGAAATATCACGGGACCCATCCGCTTCCCTGCGCGCAAGAGAAAAGTATTGACAACATCGCAGTAACGCGTTTTATTGACGGTATCCATGGCCGTTTGATCGTTTAACTTCAGGCGGTGGCAAAGAGTCGGTTTTTTATCTCTTTGGCTCCGCCGTTTCCTTATCATCCACTGCCGCTCCGTGACCTGATCGTTACAAATAGTGAGCCGATCAATGGACGCTTCCGTCTGTGCCACATCCGAACCTGCTGTCCTTGCCACCATCCTGTTGATCGATGGTGTTCAGGACCGGCTTGGGACGACGGCGCGCGTGCTGGAGGGGGCGGGCTACCGCGTCGTCACCGGCTCTAACGCAGCCCTGGCGGACTCGCTCACCTACCTGCACCTCCCGGAGCTGCTGCTGGTCGATGTGGATCTGCCGGATGGAGCAGCCCTGGACCTGGCCCGGCGCATCAAGCTTGATCCCCGGCTGGCCAGCGTCTTTGTAGTACTGGTCTCGGGCGAGCGGATGCGCCCCAGTGGGCGCGCCGCGGGGTTGACGGGCCTGCCGGCCGACGGCTATCTGCTGAGGTCGTGCGGATCCGCCGAATATCTGGACCGCGTCGAAAACTTCCTGTGCATCCGGGAGGCGAGGGAGAGCGTGCGGCGCTACCGGTCGCTCTTCAACGCTACTCAGCACGCCTTTGCCCTGCACGAGATCGTCTGTGACGAGGTGGGCCTGCCGTCCGGCTATCGATTCCTGGAAGTTAATCCCGCCTTTGAACGTCTGACCGGCCGGAGCGCGGCAGAGCTGGTCGGTACCACCGTGCTGGAGCTCATTCCCGGCGCACCGGCCGACTGGACCGAGGCCTACGGCAAGGTCGCCCTTTCCGGGGAGACGGCGCATCTGGAGGGGAGCTTCGGCCCAGAGGAGCGCTGCTACGAGGTCGAGGTATATCTGCCGCAGCCGGGCCGGTTGGCCAGCATCTGCACCGACGTCACTGAGCGCAAACAGGCGGAAGAGGCGCTGCGCGCGAGCGAGGAGCGCTACCGCGCCATGATAAACGCCTTCGACGGCGTGATCTACATCTGCTCCCAGGATTACCGCATCACCTTTATGAATGAGGGGCTCATCAGGCTTCGGGGCAATGTCGTCGGACAGCACTGCTACAAGGCGCTGCATGATCTGGACGCGGTCTGCCCCTGGTGCGTCAATGAGCGGGTATTCAGGGGCGAGGTGGTCAAATGGGAGGTGCTCAGCCCCAAGGACGGCCGCTGGTACTACTCGATCAACAGTCCTATCCGTAACGCGGACGGCACGGTTTCCAAGCAGGCAATGATTCATGACATCACCCACCTGAAGCTTGCAGAGAAGGAACTCAAGTTTAAGAGTTTCACCCTGGAGAACCTGGCGGAAGAGATCATCTGGCTGACGCCCGACTGCCGGATACTCGATGTGAACCGGGTCGCCTGCGAGAAGCTGGGTTACAGTCGCGAGGAACTGCTGTCGCTTTCTGCCTGGGACATTGATCCGTCCTATCCCAAGGATGCGTGTAGGTCGCATTGGGCGAACCTGAAAATCTCCGGCAGCGTGCAATTCCAATCAATGCATAAAACCAAGGACGGCCGTGTCTATCCGGTCGAGGTAACAGCGAATTATCTCAACTATGACGGCCATGAGTACAACTGCTCGATCGTGCGGGACATCACCGAGCGCAATAAACTGGAGCAGGCCCTGCTGGAGAGCGAGGAGTTGTTCCGGACCCTGTGCGACTGCGCGCCGATCGGCATTTTTCGGGGGGACAACGCCGGGAACTTTGTTTACTGCAACGCGCGCTGTGAGAAGATCACCGGGTTTTCCTTCAAGGAAATCGCGGGGAAGGGGTGGCGGACGGCCATCTATCCTGACGATTTCGAGGAACTAGCCCAGGCTTGGTCCCAGGCTGAGGCCTGCGGAGGCGTCTTCTCCCATGATCATCGCCGGGTGACCCCGCAGGGAAAAACGATATGGGTGCGCGTCCTGGCAAGTCCCATCAGGGACCGCGACGGCTCCATCACGGGCCATGTCGGGACCGTGGAGGACATCACCGAGCAGCGCCAGGCCAGCCAGGAGATGCTGAAGACCCAGAAGCTCGAGTCGATTGGGGTGCTGGCGGGAGGGATTGCCCACGACTTCAACAACATCCTGACCGCGATCCTCGGCAACATCTCCCTGGCTCGCTTTCAGGTGCACGATCCGGGCAAGGTGGCGACACGGCTGGAAGATGCGGAAAATGCCGCTGCCCGGGCCAAGGATCTGACTCAGCAGCTACTCACCTTTGCCCGGGGCGGCGAGCCGGTCAAAAAGGTAATCGAAGTCCCGGGACTCTTGAAGGAAGCGGCTGCCTTCGCCCTGCTCGGCTCCAACGTCGGCTGCGTTTTTGACATCGCCGGGGATCTCTGGGCCGTGGAGGCCGATGAAGGGCAACTGGTCCAGGTCATCCACAACCTGATGATCAATGCGGTTCAGGCCATGCCCGAAGGCGGCGCGGTCACCCTGAGCGCCCATAACGAGGGTTCCCTGCAGCAAGGTGAGGGGTGCGTCCAGATCTCCGTTGCGGACACCGGCGCCGGTATCCCGGAGCAGCACCTGGAGAGGATCTTCGATCCGTACTTCACCACCAAGCAGCAGGGAAGCGGCCTGGGGCTTGCGTCCTGTTACTCGATCATAAAAAAACATGGTGGGAACATCAGGGCCGAATCGGTCTTGGGGCAGGGGAGCACCTTTCACATCGTGCTGCCCGCCTCCCGGCAGGTCCAGTCTTCCCGGCCCGCCCCCGGTCCAGCTCTGTCCCAGGGGAGTAGCCGCGTGCTGGTGATGGATGATGAGGAAATTGTCCGGGCGCTGGCGAAAGCGATTTTGGAGCAGCTCGGCTACCTGGCCGAATGTGCCGCAGACGGCGCCCAGGCGGTGGAGCTTTACCGGAAGGCCCGGGAGCAGGGGGTGCCGTTTGCGGCCGTCATCCTGGATCTGACCGTGCCCGGTGGAGTCGGCGGCAGGGAAGCGATCAATATGCTGCTCGAGATAGACCCGCAGGTCAAGGCGATCGTTTGCAGCGGGTATTCCACCGACCCGATCATGGCCAATCACCGGCAGTACGGTTTCAGCGCGGTGCTCGCCAAGCCCTACCGGCCGCACGACCTGAGCCGGGTGTTGCAGGAGCTGCTGGGCGGCTCTTAAGCTTACTTTCAGATTATCTCTTAACAGGCGGTTACTATGCAACTTGCACTCTATCTGGAACATGGTGAAAAGTTCGCCCGTGCGGCGCTCAAACTCCCGGTACACACTACGGTAGACATTGATTCGCTTCTGCTCGATTGCCTCATCGAGGTGCTGCCTGTCGCAGCAACCCGTAACAGCGTACCGGACCATCTGCCCGGAATCGAGTTTCCTCACCCGGAGATCCGGGTGGTTTTCAGACTCAAAGAGCACCCGATGGTTGCGGCGATCTACGATATCGACGTTTTTGTGATCGACGCGATGCTGAGCCTCATCAGCCAGGCCCAAGGGCACGTGCACATCGAGATCAATCACCGGACCGTCCAGCTTGAGCGCTTAATCGCCAGCAAAGAAAACGGGCTGCTCGAACTGGTTGGCTGCAGCCACAAAGTACTCATCGACCGCATCTCGCAAGCCTTCGTGGAACTGCGCACCGCGTATCTCGAGGCATTGGACCAGGAAGGCGTCCTACCCGTGCCGCGTCATCCCTGATCTTTCGACGGGGAAGACGCCTGTCCTCCCCTCGTCAACCCAGCCCGAACCAAGGCGCGCTTTCCTGTCTCGCTCGGAGCGACGGCAGGAAACGCACCCCCCTAATCTGCTGAACTGGCGCCGCAGCTGTTTGCCTTCCCTCGCGTTCCATGCCTCGCTCCCTTTCTTGCCGTCTCCGGAATCCGGCGGCAGCGCAGCTCCGGCTTGGCTTGGGCTAGAATTCCGGCTTGGCTTGGGCTAGAGCTCCGACGTGGCCTGGGACCGGCGCGCCAAAAACGCCTTCTCGGCAGGGTCTGCATCATGTTAGAATAACAACAGCGGCGCGAACTCCGGCAGCTCAAAAGGGTGGTCGGTCGGCCGTCGATGTTGTTTTTAAGGAGACGGATATGTCGATCATTAGACAGATAGCCCAGCTGGGGCAGCCGGTACTCCGGGGGGTGGCGAAAAAGATCGAGCGTCCCGGCGACCCCGCCATCCAGGCGCTCATCGAGGACCTGCTGGTGACGGTGGCGGATGCCAATGGCGTCGGAATTGCGGCGCCGCAGGTCTATGTGCCGCTCTCCCTCTTCATTGTGGCGTCGCGCTCCAACCCGCGCTATCCCAATGCGCCGGATATGGAGCCTGTTGCCATGATTAATCCGGAACTTATCTGGGCCTCGGAGGACAAGGAGAAGGGATGGGAGGGTTGCCTCAGTATCCCCGGACTGCGGGGCGTGGTTCCAAGGCACAAGAAGATCGGGGTTCGCTTTGTGACGCGCAAGGGAGAGGTGCGAGAGGAGGAATACTCGAACTTCCTGGCTCGGGTGTTTCAGCACGAGTTCGATCACGTCCAGGGTGTGGTTTTCATCGACAGGGTGGAGAGTTCCAGGGAAATTGTCACGGAGAAGGAGTACCTGAGACTGGTAGCCGGCTAATATGGTGCTGGCTCTGTTATGAGGAGTTGTTGCTGCTTCCCACTTTCCGTCTCTGGTTCTGCCCCCCAATGAAATCGGGGGGCAGCTGAACGCAGTGAAACAGGGATGTTTTGGCCGGCAGAAAAACCCCCCTGTCTCGCTATGCGAGACTTCCCCCCTACTTCGCAGGGGGGACACAGCTAATTTAACCTCGTCAACTTAAGGCCGTGAGGGTCGGGGTGGGGATGGGGCCTGCAAGGAGTTCCTGTCACCTCGCGCGAACGCGGACCGGTTGCGCCTGCCGGAAGGATGGCAGTTCCGTCCTGCACGGCAGTAATATGAACTTATTGGCATGGCCGTAGCGTTGCGGTACTACCGGGTGGTTAAAGATACTCCGCACCATGCCATTCCATTTGGCAAATCTGGCTGAAAGAGGCGTTATCAAGAGCCCTTCCTGTCTAAGGTCTGCTACTAAATCCTTCAGCGTCAGATAACCGCAGTAGATGACGATTCCCAGTGCACATATTACCATTGGTTCCATGTTCGCTACCTCCTATCAACTGTGTAACATCAGATACCCCTTCTTTAAGCACGTTCAGTGCCATTGTCAAATAGGCTCATTTCAGTAGGTTGCATAAACAATCACTGTCACAGCCGTGCTCAGTGAGTGCGTATTGGGCAAACTTTGAACAACGCATGCACGTTCCACTGCCACCAAATCCTCACTATGTCTCAATTCATCCTCAGGGACCGCCTTCCCCGGGGGGCGGCGGCAGGAACCCGCACAATCGGTGTTCCAGTGCCTGGTTCAGGCATCCCCCGCGCGATCAAGAATAGCTTTATAAAAATGGATTAATGTGATATGAAGTGGGAAGTTCCTAACAGTTCAGCAGCGTCAATGCTTTTGGCGTGCGCCCGATCCTCAGTAAGCCATCGAGGTCTAATTGAAAATCATCGTGCATCGGGGAAATCACGAAATCGGTGGCACCTGCATCCAGATAGTGACGGCCTCGACAACCATTTTGCTGGATGTCGGTCTTCCGCTTGGTCCGTCCAGCCCTCCGGTCAATGTCTCAGCCCTCGCGGTCGATGCCGTTTTGGTGAGCCATCCGCACCAGGACCACTTTGGCCTGATGGACCGCTTGAGCCCGGAGACCCCCGTCTTCATCGGGGAGCTTGGGAAGAACCTCATTGACGCCACGCACGCGCTGCTGGGGAGAGCTGCCAACAGGAACAGCTTTGCATTTTTTAAGCCGTGGCAGCCGTTCGTGATCGGCGACATCCGGATCACACCTTACCTGGTAGATCATTCAGCCGTCGACGCCTATGCGTTCCTGATCGAGGCTGGGGGGAAACGTCTTTTTTACAGCGGTGATTTCCGCTCCCGCGGCCGCAAAGGGAAACTCTTTGAATCCCTGGTCCAGCACCCGTTACCCAACATCGATCTCATGATCCTGGAAGGAACCATGTTGCAGCGCAACAACGATGCGTTCCCCGCCGAAGCCGCAGTCGAGAAGGCAATTCGCGGGGTGCTCAGGCCGCAGAAAAACATCACCTTTCTCATCTCATCCTCCCAGAACATTGACCGCATCGTTTCAGCATACCGGGCGTGCAAGAGCGCGTCCAAGACCCTGGTGATCGACATCCAAACTGCCTGGGTGCTGGAGCAGATGAGGAAGGTGACGGAAAACGTCCCCGGGATGGAGTGGGATGAGGTTCGCGTCTATGCCGACTTCCGCCAGGACGAGAAACTGAAGGCGAATCCCCGGTATTTCGGTGACTTCAGGCGGCGGGTCTACCAGCAGCGTGTCAAATGGGCGGAAATGACCGCGAATCCGGGACAGTACCTGTATTTCGGAAAAATGTCGTCGTTTCGCAAGATCAATGCGTTTAAGCAGGATGGCAGGCCGGTCAACGTCATTTACTCGCAATGGCGAGGCTATCTTGACGGGGCCCACGCCGATTATTACGGCTCGGAACAAATTGCCGGATTCCGCGCCGACCCGGAGATAAATTTCGTCTATGCCCACACCAGCGGCCATGTCCCCTTGCAAGAGCTGCAGCGCTTTGCCGCCGCTTTGAAGCCGAAGGTGCTGATCCCCGTTCACGCCGAGCACGGCGACGAGTTCGAGAAGTATTTCGACAACGTGACGACCCTGACGGATGGGATGCCATTTGAGGTCAATTGAAGCAGGGTCGTTCTAAAACACTCAGATCTTCACCGTCTTGTATAGGAAATTCTTGAACCGGAAAAAGCGCTTCCTTTCCTCCTCGTCGTCCTGGGGGGCGCTGCTGACGGCCTTCAGGTGCCTGGCTATCTCCGGCATGCTCTTCCCCGCCGCAACCCGGCTCTTCTCGATCACCAGACGCACCACGTCCCGGGAAATCTGGCTCTTCGAGTAGGGCTCATACACCGCCTCCCAAAAATCCTTCCCCGCCCCGATCTCCGCCATGATGCCGCCGGCCACCTCCTCGGAAAGCCGCTCGGAGGCGGGGGAGTCCTGCTCGCGCATGCCGTCCCTGATGGCGCGCTTGATGTCCTCTCCGGTCACGACCTTGCCGCTTCGGAAAAAGAGCGCCCGGAGCAGGATGGAGCGCAGTTCGCGGATGTTCCCCTTGTAATTGTGCCCGACCAGCGCTTCCTTGGCGTCCTTGGAGAGCGAGGGCCCCTCGTCGCGCGCCTCGGCGCGGCTTCGGTAGGTGCGGTAAAGCTTGCCCAAGAAGTGGGTGGAGAGGTCGGGGATATCCTCGCGGCGCTCGTTCAGGGAGGGCACCATGACGGAGAGCTCGGTGAGCCGGTGGTAGAGGTCCTCGCGGAAGTTGCCCAGCCGGATCTCCTTCTGCAGGTCCTTGTTGGTGGCGGCGACCAGCAGTACGCGGCTGATGCGCTCCCGGTTCTCACCCAGGCGCACGAAGCCGCCGTTGTCGAGAAAGCGCAGCAGCTGGACCTGGGTCTTCGGGTCGGCGTCGCCGATTTCGTCCAGGAAGACCACGCCCCCTGCCGCCTCCTCGATGATCCCCTTCCGGTCGCTGTAGGCGCCGGTGAAGGCCCCCTTGGTGTGGCCGAACAGCTCGGAGTAGGTGAGCTCGCCGCTGTAGGCGGCGATGTTGGTCTTTTTCACCGGCAGCTCGCCGTCGGGGTTGACGTCCTGCCGGTACAGCTCGTTGAGCTTGTTGTAGAGGTTGTTGAAGAAGAACTCCTTCCCCGCGCCGGTGGGACCCAGCACCAGGATGGAGGGGAGCCCGATGGTCGCCTCGCGCAGGATGTTCTTGTTCCAAAGGGCAATCCTGTTGGAGAGCGGCGGGGAAACCGTGTTGATGAATTCGACGATCTCCAGCGCCTTGCGGCTGTTGCCGATGATGTTGCCCAGGCGGTAGGAGGAGACCTTGGGGTCTTTGTACTCGATGTCGCTGTGCAGCTTGGCCACCTCGTGCTGCAGCCGCTCGATGCGCTGGATGTCGGAGATGTGGCGCGAGGTGAGACGATCGATGATCTGCAGGATCCGCTTGTGCTCTTCGGTGAAGTACCCCTCCTGCAGGGAGTTGAGGCAGATCACCGCGATGACCTCGTCGTCGCTTATCACCGGGACGGCCATCTCGCTCCTGATCAGTTCGCTCATCGGGCGGTGGAAGCCGCCGTGCTGCCCGGAGTCGGAAACCTGGCCGATGATGTGCGGCTTTTTGCCCCAGGCGACGTAGCCGGTGAGGCTGCGCTCCGCCATGGGGAGCTCGCTGCCGCCGATTTTGAAGGGGGGGATCTTTTTCTTGAGCCATTCCTTGTTCTTGGCCCCGACGATGGCCCCTTCCTCGTCCTCGACGATGAGCCACTTCTCGCCTTCCCGTTCCTCGACGATGGCGATGCTCCCGGTGTCGGCGCCGATCAGTTCGGTCGCCTTGGAGAGGACCTTGGTGAGGAACTGGTGCAGGCCTTCGTTTCTCTCCTGCAGCAGGTCGGAAATCTCGGAAAGAACCTTGATCTCCAGGTGCTCCCCGCCGACCTCGTTGATGACCCGCTCCACCATCTCGGCGTGGGTCTGCAAAAGGCCCATCTCGAATTCCGAGAAGCTGGTGAGCTGGCGGGTGAAGTAGTTGATGAGGCAGATGATCCGGCGGGTCTTCGGTTCGAAGCGCGGCACCATGTAGAGCGAGCGCAGCGCCATCTCCTCGGTGAGCGCGCGGCGCTGGATGCTCTCGTCGCAAAGGTCCGCGATGAAGAGCGGCTGCAGCAGGCGGTCGTCGGTGATGACGCCGCTTTCGTTCACGTAGCGGGAAACCAGCGAGGTCCCCTGCTTCAGACCGATGCTCCCTACGCTTTCGTAGAGCGCTTTCAGCTCCGGATCCTCGGCGTGGCTCGCCAGCACCTCCATCCCGCCCCGGACCGGGACCAGCACGGAGGCGACGGTCAGGCCGTCGATGAGCCGGACTGCGGAGCGAACCATGAAGCCCGCCGCCTCCCGCTTCTTGTAAAGCTCGACCCGGCGCGCCAGCAGGAGCTGCTGGTGGTACTTCCTGGCCTGGTCTACCCTCTCCCCCACCTGGGCGAGGAAGGGGACCAGGACCGCGATTTGCTCCCCGGAGAGCAGGGCGCCATCCAGGCAGGCGACACCGATGGATTTTCCCAGGCTGGTGATCGGCAGCAGCGTCGTCCCGCTGATCCGGTAGCGGCGGGAAAACTCCTGGTCCAGCGGAAGGCCGCTACCGGCGGGATCGCTGAGCTGCGCCACCTTCTGGGTGACGAAGGTGAGCGAGACCGCCGCCTCGCTGGAGATGATCGGGAAGGTTTCCTCGCGGATCTCGGCGGCGAAGTCGCCGCAGGAGTAGGCGCAGGAGAGCGCGCCCCGAGTCAGGTCTTCCAGGTAGATGCGTGCCCGCTCCAGGGAGGAGACCAGCCGCACCCCTTCCCCGACGGTGTGGAGCATCTCGTCCAGGTTTTCCTTGCCGAAGGAGGCGATTTTCTCGCCGATCCTCACCAACTGCTCGTTGAAGTCGATCATCGTAGCCTCTGAGTACAAATTTTACACACTGGGGTACTTTAGGGGAAAGTGGCAGGCGTGTCAAGGGGGTGAGGCGGGGGCTGGGGGCTGGGGGCTGGGGGCTGGGGGCTGGGCTGGGCTGGGCTGGGCTGGGCTGCGGCGGCCCTCTGTTAGTAGCCAACAGGGACCGGATTCGGCAGCATCCCCCCTGCGAAGTAGGGGGGAAGGCTCGCGAAGCGAGACAGGGGGGTCCTTCTCCTGCAAAAAAGCACCCCCCTGCTTCACTCCGTTCAGCTTCCCCCCTATTTCATAGGGGGGACAAATTTGCCTGGCCCCCGCCCCTAGTTGAGCCCCTTCCTGATCTGGTAGAGCTCCTCCAGGTTGAGGCCGTTCAACTCGAAAAACTCGCGCTCCAGTTCCTCGACGTAGAAGCGGTCCAGCCCGGAGTTCTCCAGGAAGTCCTCGCGCAGCGAGCTGTTCTTTTCCGCAATGATCTGGGGCAGCAGGTTGTGTATGTAGATCGCCTCTTTCTTGATGGCGAGGATCGTCTCGTGGAACAGATGCGCCGGAATCTCGCCTTCGAGGAGCTTCTTGTGAGTCAATTCCTCGGTCAGCTCCTTCTTGAGCGCGTCCTGATCCGCCTTGGTGGCGTATTTCGAATAGAAGTTGCGTATCCGCTCTTTGACATGATCGACCAGGGTGAGGGAGAGCCTTTCGTCGGCATCGATCTGCTGCAGTTGCTCCAGGAGCCCGCTCGTGGTGAGCCGGTTCTCCTCGATCAGCTTCAGGCCGCTGGCCAGAAAGCTTACCTTCTTCCTGCCGTAGGTCCCCAGGTACTTGTCCTCGAAGATCCCGGACAGGAAGAGCTTGGTGAAGAGCCCGGGCGCCAGCAGGTCGAAGGCGCTCTTGTTCCCCAGGAGGCTCCGGATCATCTCCTCGGAGATCCTCACGTTCTCCATGAAGGCCAGCTGGTTGATGGCGGAGGAGGTCGCGTCGTAGCGGTCGAAGTAGGTGATGATGTACGAGTAGCCTTCCAAAAGCGAGATGTCGGCACCGTCGCGGATCTTCTCGTCGCAGACCTTGCTCGCGTCCAGCAGCATCTCCTCGAAGGCGTGGTCCCGGTTTTCGGCCGCCTGCTTCTTGGCGAAGAGCAGCTTCAGCATGTCCTCGGCGTCGATGGTGCTCTCGATGTGACGCTCCGAGAGGAACATCCCCTCCAGGATCTGCCGGGTCTCGGAGATGTAGTTGCTCTCCTCCAGATCGACCAGCTTCTTGTCTTTCTTGAGCATCTCGTCCAGGGTGTAGAAGAGCGCGCCGGGGATCTTGTTGCGCACCGAGAGGGTCTTCAGCCGGGTGAGCCTGGCGTTCTCCAGCTTGTTGATCTCCCCCTTGCGGTTGCAGGCGATCAGGATGTTCTTGTACTCGTCCACGATGCGCCGGTTGTCCGGATGCTTGTACATGACGTCGATCCGGATGCGCTCCTGCTGGTAGCGGTCGATCCCATAGCGCTCGGCCAGCACGGAGAGCTTTTGAAAGTCGGCGTCGGTGATCTTCTTGTTGCTGAAGTAGAGCGCCCGGAAGGTGTCGGCGTATTCGCGGTGCCGGATGTTGATGATCTTGAAGAGGAAGAGGTGGGCGCTCGGCTCGTCGAGGATGCTGAGGATCTCCTCGATGATGAGGTTGTCGTGCTCCTCGCCGACGGCGCTGGAGCGCTTGAGCGCTTTCCCCAGCACCTTGACGATGCGCTCCTGCTGCTCGTGGAGCTGTCCGGCGAAGTCGGCTCCGGTCAGCGCGAAAAAGTAGTTGAACACGGCGTTGCCGTCGAAGAAGATCTTCTCGTAGCTGTGGTAGCCGTCGGTGCGGTCGCTGAACTTGAGGGAGCCTGCGCGCCCGTCGTAATGGGTGCCGTAGACCACCAGGCGGTTGGATACCTCCTCCTTGGCGAGGTCGGCGATCGGCTGATCCACTCCGAACATGTACTCGCAGAAGGAGCCGCCGTTGCCGCGGTGGCTGATGCCGTCGCGGCCGATGATGAACTCGTTGCCCGGGGAGAAAAAGCGGATTTCCTGGGAGTCTGCCTGGTCGGAATTGAAGAAATAACGGTTGTACGCCTCGGTCCCCGCCGTGATGGCGTAGAACTCGATTTGGTCGTTAGCATAGCCGTGCAGTCGAATGTCTCTGAACATCAGCTCCGTCCGTTTTCCGGGTGCCGCGGGGATGGCGCTGCCAGGGCAGTCGCTCGCAAAGTCATGGCAGTTCGACGCTCAGGCCGTCGTACGCGAACTCGACGCCGGCCGGCAGGCGCGCGCCGTCGCGGTGGTGCACCTCGTGGGTGAGGTGGGTGAGCAGTGTGCGACGCGGCCCCAGGGTCTGAACCATCCGCAGCGCCCCCTCTATGTTGAAATGGTTCGGGTGCGGCGAATAGCGCAGCGCATCGATGATCAGCAGGTCGAGCCCCTGCAAAAGGGCGAGGGACGCCTCGGGAATCGCGCTGCAGTCGGTGATGTAGGCGGCGTTCTCGAACCGGTACCCGGTGGCGTTCAGCGTGCCGTGCTTGATCGGGATGGGGGTGATGCTGCGGCCGAAAAGCTCGAAGGCGGCCCCGACGCTGAAGGGTTCCAGGAGCGGGGAATACCCTTCGGAGCTCAGCCCGTCGAATATATAGGCGAAGCTGGCGGTGACGCGCTGCATGGTCTCCGGGCTGCCGTAGCAGGGGATGATCCTGCGGTGCAGGAAGTGGAAACCGCGCAGGTCGTCGATGCCGTGTATGTGGTCGGCATGGGTGTGGGTCAACAGCACCGCGTCGATCTGCGGAACCGCCTCGCGCAGCATCTGGCCGCGCAGGTCGGTGGAGGTGTCGACCAGAATGCGTTTGCCGCTGTGCTCAACAAGGATGGAGGCACGAGTCCGCTTGTCGTGCCGGTCTGCCGAGTCGCAGACCTGGCAGTGGCAGCCGACCATGGGAATGCCGGTCGAGGTGCCAGAGCCGAGGATGGTTATTTTCATGTATCGTACCTCGGAATTGCCAGTAACGTAGCATGATTGCCACGGTGAGGCAAGGGGTTTGTCCCTTGCCTAGCGCGGGTTTTGCGGCTATTATGAAGCTACCGCCGCCTGCCGCAGACGCCGGTCCGTGCAATACTTGAGCAATTCGACCGGCCACGACTTCCCCTTGGCGAAGGGGAGGCATTCCTGACTTCCAGAGGTTTTCCAATGCGCATTTGCATGATTGCACCCCACTACTTCCCGGCGGAAAACGGCAATGCCGTGACGGTACGGAGGATAGAGCGGCAGCTGCGGCTTCTGGGGTGCGAGGTGCGGGTCTTCCCGGTGGACCGCATGTCCGGGGAGGAGCTCCTGGCGGGCGTCAAGGAGTTCGCGCCGCAGCTTTTGCACGCCTTCCACGGCTATCACGGCGGGAGAATGGCGCACGCCCTGGCGCAGCAGCTGGAGCTTCCCTACCTGGTGACGCTGACCGGCACGGACGTCTACCAGGCGCTCGACGACCAGCGCAGTTTCGATACCCATGCCGCGCTGCGGGGGGCCGCCCGCCTGGTCGCCTTCCACGCCTACGTGAAGCGGCGGCTGGCGGACCATCTGCCGAGCCTGGAGGAGCGCACGGTCGTGATCCCTCAAGGGGTGGAACTGCCGGCCCTTGCCAGCGGCAGCGCGACCAGGGAGTTCTGCACCTTCCTGCTTCCCGCCGGCCTGCGTCCGGTGAAAAACGTCCTCTTCCCGCTGCAGCCCCTGGCGGCTCTGCAGGCGGTGCATCCCGAGATACGCTTCGTGCTGGTCGGGCCCATTCTCGATCCCGCTTATGCTGCGGAGGTCATGGAGGCGCTGGAGCGCTACCCCTTCGCGAAATACCTGGGGACGGTGAGCCACGACGCCATCGGAGAGCTGTACCGAGCCGCGGACGTCGTGCTGAACAGCTCCCTCATCGAGGGGGGCATGGCGAACAGCGTGCTGGAGGCGCTGGCCTACGGCAAGGCGCTCCTGGTGACCGACATCGAGGGGAATCGCTCCATCATCAAGGACTCCCTGAACGGGCTCCTGTACCGGGACGCCGCGGAGTTCAGCCGCAAGGCCGAGCGCCTGGTGACCGACCCGCAGCTCCGGGCCAAGCTCGGCGAAAACGGCAGGTCTCTGGTGCGTGACAAGTATCCCCCCGAGCGCGAAGGTCATGCCTACCTGGAACTGTATCAGTCGATCCTGGGTTGCTGAAAATCTGGCATAGCTCGGCATCCCAAAGTCGCAGCGCCTGTCAGATGTGGTTGTTCTATTTTTGGTCAAAAACGATTCTGTATACGCATCTGTCGGCAGCATGTCAGAGCCTATCACGTTTGTTTACCTCCCTCCAACCCGTAATCTCACCTAAATAGAACAATGTAATTGAGGTGTTATGCCGTCACGCCCCTTTCTCTCTGATGGAGCCTTGATGAAAATTAATACTTGAAAAAAATAAAACACGGCGTAGAATCTTGTGGCGTAGCAACGAGCTGACTGCTTGAGATTGACAGGGGGCACACCATGGATCGAATCATCGATGTTACCGAACTGGCATTACGCGATGCACATCAGAGCCTGATAGCTACCAGGCTCGGCATCGAGGATATGGTCGGCGCCTGCGAGGACCTGGATAACGCGGGCTTCTGGTCTATCGAGTGCTGGGGCGGCGCGACCTACGACGCTTGCATCAGGTTTCTGAACGAGGACCCTTGGGAGCGGCTCAGGACCTTCAAGAAGCTCATGCCCAAGACGCCGCTGCAGATGCTGCTGCGCGGTCAGAACCTCCTGGGGTACCGCCACTACCAGGACGAGGTGGTGGACCGTTTCGTCGACAAGAGCGCGGAGAACGGCATCGACGTGTTCCGGGTCTTCGACGCCCTGAACGATCTCCGTAACCTGGAGCGCTCCGTCACGGCGGTGAAAAAAAGCGGCAAGCACGCCCAGGCTGTGATTTCCTACACCGTGAGCCCCATCCATTCCACCGCGCTCTTCGTGGAGGAGGCGAGGCGGCTCACCGAGATGGGGTGCGACTCCATCTGCATCAAGGACATGGCGGCCCTCATTAAGCCGCAGGCGGCCTATGACCTGGTCCGGGGCATCAAGGAGGCCTGCGGCGAGCAGACCCGCCTGCAACTGCACGTACACGCCACGACCGGCGTTACCCTGGTGAGTCTGATGCGGGCGGTCGAGGCGGGGGTGGACTGCGTCGACACTGCGGTCAGCTCCATGAGCCTGGGACCCGGACATAACCCGACCGAGAGCTTCGTGGAGATGCTGGAAGGGACCGGGTACCGCACCCGGCTGGACCTGGCGCGCATCCTCAAGGTGAAGAACCACTTCGCGCAGGTGCTGCCGCGTTACAGCGAGTTCCTCTCCACCGTCACCGGGGTGGACACGGAGATCTTCAAGAGCCAGATCCCCGGCGGGATGCTTTCCAACATGGAGAGCCAGCTGAAACAGCAGGGGGCCGGCGACCGGATGCAGGAAGTGCTGGAGGAGATCCCGGTGGTACGCAAGGATACCGGGTACGTGCCCTTGGTGACCCCCACCAGTCAGATCGTTGGGACCCAGGCGGTGCTGAACGTCATCATGGGGCGCTACAAGGTGCTGACCGGGGAGTTCGCCGACCTGATGCTCGGCTATTACGGTGCCTCCCCCGGGGAGCGCAGCGCCGAGGTGATGGAATTCGCGCGCCGCCACGCCAAGAAGGAGACCATTGTGAGCCGGCCGGCCGACCTGCTTGCCCCGGAGTGGGCCAAGCTGCGCGCGGAGGCCCTGCCGCAGGAGGGGTGCAACGGCACGGACGAGGATGTCCTGACCTACGCCATGTTCCCGCAGGTGGCTCCCAAGTTCTTCGGGACCCGGCACGAGGGGCCCCGGAACCTGGGGCGCGACCCGGCGACCGGCGCCTCGGAGACCCGCACGCCCCAGGGGCATCCCGGCAAGATCACCGGGCCGGTCACCTACACGGTCACGCTGAGCGGCCAGCCGCACAAGGTGACCGTCGCCCCCTACGGGGAGTGAGACCGGATAGTCCTCTGTGTCCCCCCTGCGAAGTAGGGGGGAAGGCTCGCGTAGCGAGACAGGTGGGTCTCTCTGCAGGCGAAAAGCCCCCACTGCTTCACCACGTTCCGCTCCCCCCCAAGCTATAGGGGGGACAGACCCACACCCTGCCAGGGCAAAAACCTCAACTTAACGGCAGTGGGGGCAGGGGAAAGTGAAGTTGCCTACATTGCAAAATGTGGCAGCTTCCCCTGCCCCCCGACCCCCTCCCGCAAGGGCGGGGGAGAGTAGGAGCCGGATGGAATCGTTAACGTAACGGCAGTGCCCCCTGCGGCAGGCATCCAAGCTGAAGCTCAGCGTTTAATCGAAAGAGGGAAAAACGACATGTCCATCGAAGACAAGATCCGTGAACTAAACGACAGGAAGAGCGAACTGAAGCTGGGTGGGGGGCGGGCCAAGATCGACCAGCAGCACGCCCAAGGTTCCCTGACGGCGCGCGAGCGGGTCGACGCGCTGGTCGACCGGGACAGCTTCCAGGAGTTCGGCATCTTCGCCCAGCACCGCTGCACCAATTTCGGCATGGCGGGGCGCGAGATGCCGGCCGAGGGCGTGGTGACCGGCGCCGGCAGCGTCGCCGGGCGCCTGGTGCACCTGGCGAGCCAGGACTTCACCGTATCGGGCGGGGCGGCAGGCGAGGTGCACAGCGACAAGATCGTCCAGGCGATGCAGGCGTCGCTCAAGACCGGCACCCCCTTCGTCTTCATCAACGACTCCGGCGGGGCCAGGATCCAGGAGGGGATCGACTCCCTGGCGGGCTACGGCAGGATCTTTTACCACAACGTCATGCTCTCCGGAAGCGTGCCGCAGGTTTCGCTGATTTGCGGGCCGTGCGCTGGCGGCGCTGCCTACAGCCCAGCCCTCACCGACTTCATCATCCAGACCAAAAACTCGCGCATGTTCATCACGGGACCCGCCGTCATCAAAGAGGCGACCGGTGAGGCGGTGAGCGCCGAGGAGCTGGGTGGCCCCCAGGCGGCGATGAACCTGGCCGGGGTGGCCCATTTCATCGCCGAGAACGATCTCGACGCCCTGCGCATCTGCAAGAAGCTGCTCTCCTTTCTCCCCTCCAACAACCTGGAGGACCCGCCGCAGGCAGAGTGGAGCGACGGCATCATTTCGGACAAGGCACTCAACGACCTGGTCCCGGTGGAGCAGAAGAAGGCCTACGACGTGCGCTCCGTTATCAGCCGGATCGTGGACGCCGGCGACTTCCTGGAGGTGCAGCCCTTCTTTGCGGCGAATATCGTGGTCGGTTTCGCCCGGATCATGGGGCGCAGCATCGGGATCGTGGCGAACCAGCCCTGCGTGCGGGCCGGCGCCCTCGACATCGACGCCTCGGACAAAGCCGCCCGGTTCGTGCGCTTTTGTAACGCCTTCAACCTGCCGCTGGTCACCCTGGTTGACGTTCCCGGCTTCCTGCCGGGGGTGGAGCAGGAGCACGGCGGCATCATCCGTCACGGCGCCAAGATGCTCTTCGCCTACTCCGCGGCCACCGTGCCCAAGATCACGGTCATCCTGCGCAAGGCATACGGCGGCGCTTTCCTTGCCATGTGCGGCAAGGACCTGGAGGCCGACCGGGTCATCGCCTGGCCCACGGCCGAGATCGCCGTCATGGGGCCGCAGGGGGCGGTCAACGTGATCTTCAGGAACGAGATCGCCAGTGCCGAAAATCCCCAGGAGAAGCGGGCCGAACTGATGGCATCCTACCAGTCGACCTTCGCCACCCCGTACGCGGCGGCGGCCCGCAGCGAGGTCGACGACATCATCGAGCCGGCCGAGACCAGGCGTCACCTCGCCATGACGCTCGACATCCTGCAGACCAAGCGCGAATTCCGCCCCATGAAAAAGCACGGCCTGATCCCGCTCTAGCGGGACACTCGGAGGGTACCCAGCATGGAAGAAGAAGAAAAAATCACCCCGGAACTGCTGATGGTCATGTCGGCGGCCATCGCCGCCTATCTGGGGAAAAACGTCCGGATCCGGCGCGCGCGGTTTCTCGACCCGCAGCTACTGAACGCCTGGGGCCAGTCGAGCCGGGTGGTGGTCCAGTCGTCGCATTACCTGAGAAGGTAGCCGCTCTTCCCCAAAACCGTGTGGGAGCCCCGCTTCCCCGGGACACTACAGCCAAGGAGTCCGCCGTGCAACTAACGCTCACCATAGATGGCAAGAAATACCTGGTCGACGTGGAGGTCGAGGAGGGTGAAGAAGTGCGGATGGCCGGTTCCTTCCCGGAGCCGACCTCCACCCTGCAGGCGCATCCGACCCCGCCGGTGCCCGCGGCGCAGCCCATGGCCCCGGCAGGAGAAGACCGGGGCGGGGAGAAGGTCTGCCGCAGTCCGATAGCCGGAATCGTCTTTAAGATCGTCGCGCAGGTGGGGCAGCAGCTCGAGGTGGATGACCTGCTGGTGGTTCTCGAAGCGATGAAGATGGAAACCAACATAACCGCGCATGTCCCGGGCAAGGTGGCCAAGATCCTGGTAGCGGTCGGCGAAGCCGTCAAGCCGGGGCAGGCGCTGGCAGAGTTCGTCTAGGCCGGGCCGGGAAAAGCTGGCATTGCCCATCCTTGACCAGCGTTTACAAAAACTCCCCCCTCCCTTGACGGGAGGGGGTTGGGGGGAGGGTGAAGCTGCCAACGAAGTCCCAATGGCGCCTTCCCCCTCTCCCCGACCCTCCCCCGCAAGGGGGGAGGGAGGCTTTTTGAGGCAGTAACCCGGATAACATCGATCCTTACTGCAGTGTGCGTCTCCTTTGTGGTGGTTGACTTTGAAAAGGCGTGTTGTTAAAATTAGCTAATGCCTTGCTAGGCCAACTTCACAACTGTGAGTAAAGGAGAGCACAATGCGAACGGTAAAACTGCTGCTGTTTGTCCTGCTGGCCGCCGTCTTTGCGGCATCGACCGGCTACGCCTTCATGGGTAAGAGCTTCCACGCGAAACTCACCTCGAAGGAAGAGACCAAGAAACCGGAATCGAAGGCCACAGGTAAAGCGGAATTCAAGCTGAGTAAAGACGGCAAGACCCTGACCTACAAGCTGCACGTGAAGGACATCATGGACGCCAACGCGGCCCACATCCACATGGCAAAGAAAGGGGAAGACGGTCCGCCTGTCGTTGGCTTGTTCAGCGGCGAGAAAAAGGGGAAATTCAGTGGAGTACTGGCTGAAGGGACCATTATGGACAAGGACCTGATAGGGAGCCTCCAGGGTAAAACGGTCACCGACCTGGTCAACTTGTTCAAGTCAGGCGAGGCCTACGTGAATGTCCACACCGCTGCCAATCCGGATGGCGAGATTCGCGGTCAGATCAAGTAACTGTCAGCTTTGATGGCTTTGGCAGCACTGACAAGGTTGGATGTAGTTAGAACTCAATGCAGCCGCAGCGGTCGGAGGTAGTCGACTGCTGCGGCTGCTTGGCATTTGGTACACATAAAGACTAGGCTACTGCCAACCCTGCGCGCACAACTCACTTCACCTCGTTGAACCAATCCAGCTCGTTTACTTCAAACGACCCCGGCGCCTGTTCAATCCCCAGCAGTTCCTCGGCCTCGGGTGCCGGCAACTCCTCGATACCCTGCATCTTTTTCTGTATGCGGCGCGTCCGGGTGGCGGCCGCGTCGATACTGGAGGAAGCCTCGTCCAGCTTCTTACGGGTTTTGTCCAGCAGCGTCCCGAAGGTCATGAACTCGGTCTTGATGGCACCCAAAAGGCGCCAGACCTCGCTGCTGCGCTTTTCGATGGTGAGCGTCTTGAACCCGAGGCTCAGTGAGGAGAGCAGGGCGGCGATGGTGGTGGGGCCGGCGACGATCACTTTGTGGTCGCGCAGCAGGGTATCAAAGAGCCCGGAGCGGCTCAGCACCGTGGCGTAGCTTGCCTCGTTGACCAGGAACATGACGGCGAAATCGGTCGTGTCCGGGGGCGAGAGGTATTTGTCGCAGATGAGCTTGGCCATGCCGACCACGGTCCGGTCGAACTGGCGGTTCGCCTCCAGCAGGGCGGCCTGGTTCCCGGAGTCCTGGGCCTCGACGATGCGCAGGAAGTCCTCCTGGGGGAACTTGGCGTCGATGGGAAGCCAGAGCGGCCTGTCATCCCGGCCTGGCAGGCGGACCGCGAACTCGACCCGGGCGTCGCTCCCCGGCTTGGTGGCGACGTTGGAGGTGTACTGGTCCGGCGTCAGGATCTGCTCCAGCAGGTTGTGCAGCTGGACCTCGCCTAGCGTGCCGCGCGTCTTGATGTTGGAGAGCACCTTCTTCAGGTCGCCCACTCCCGCGGCGAGCGTCTGCATCTCGCCCAGTCCTTTGTGGACCTGTTCCAGCTGGCCGCTCACCTGCTTGAAGGATTCGCCGAGCCGCTTCTCCAGGGTCTCGTGCAGCTTCTCGTCGACCGTGGCCCGCATCTGGTCCAGCTTCTTGGCGTTATCCTCCTGGAGCCACTTAAGGCGCAGTTCCACCGTTTCGCGCAGCTTGTCCATGCGCCCCTCGTTACTGGCCGTGAGGCTTCCCATCTGTTGGGCGAACCCCTCGAGCTGTCCCTTTTGCAGCGCCGCGATCTCCAGCATCCTTTTCTGCAGCGCCTCACCGAAGCTCCGGAGGTTCCCGGTAAGCTCCTCGCGGTTTCTGCCCATCTCGGCTTGGAAGGTCCGCTCCAAGCGCTCCAGTCCCTTCTCCAGCAGGTCGAAGCGCGCCTCGGTGGAGGAGCGGCGCAGCAGGGCACGATAGCAGAGGAGCCCAACGGAAAGGCTGGCAGCAAGCATCAGCAGGGTCGCGAGCTGGAACAGGTCGCTACTCATAAGCTGTCCTTGATGCCCTTCAGGAAGCTAAGCAGTATTTCGTTGAACTCCCCGGGTCTTTCCATGTTGACCATGTGACCGGCCCCGGCGATGACGTGGCTTTGGCAGCTGGGTAGCCCGGCGTTGAAGAGTTCTATGGCCGTGTGTGAGGCCGCGCGGTCCTCGCTGCCGACGACCACCAGCGAGGGTTGGGGGAAACCGGGCAAAAGCGGAGTGTAATCCTTCCGGTCCCGCATCGCCAGCAGGCCGCCGGCGAGCGCGCTGGGGGGCGTCGCGCGCATCCACGCGGTCACCTGCGCGATCAGTTCCGGATTGGAGTGCATGGTCTCGGGGGCGAAGAGGAGCTCGGCGAAATTCTTGATGATGGGATTGGCCCCGAGCGATTCCGCCTGGGCGGCCATGGCGCTGCGCCGGGCGCGCCCTGCCTCGTCGTCGGCGGAGCTCTTGGTGGCGATGAAGCCCGCGGCGCTCACCTGCCCCGGGTAGCGCTCCAGCAGGTCCAGCAGGATATAGCCGCCCATGGACATGCCGCACACGGCGGCCCGCTGAATATCCAGCGCGTCCAGCAGGGCGACCAGGTCGTCGGCGAAGACGTCCATGCTGTAGTCGCCCGGAGGAGCGTCGCTGGCGCCGAAGCCGCGCAGGTCCGGGGCGATGACGCGGTAGCCGGCCTGGGCGATGGGTGCGACCTGTGCCTGCCACATCTGCCGGTTCAACGGAAAACCGTGGACCAGCAGCACGGCCGGCCCCTTGCCGCAGTCATCGTAAGAAATGCCGATATTGTGCACCATAAGTTTGTTTTCCATCGGAACTCCTTCTATTTCCAAAGTCGCGTAGTCGCGTAGGTGGGCAGCCCCTGCCCACCATTCCAAGGCTCCCTAAAACTTCCACCCCTTCAAGGGGAGGGCAGGGGGCACTGTCGTAAAGTTAAGGTTTTTCCCTGGCGGTCTCTGATTCTGTCCCCCCTATGTAATAGGGGGGAAGCTGAACGTAGTGAAGCAGGGGGGTGTTTTTGCCGGCTGAGAGACCCCCCTGTCTCGCTGCGCGAGCCTTCCCCCCTACTTCGCAGGGGGGACATAGCTAAAGTCCCCGCGTTAAGGAATCGGGATTCTTATCGGCTGGCGGCCAAAGACGTTCCCTCAGTCCTGATCTTCTGACGATTTGCCTGTGCACCGCCGTCACAAAAAGCTGGTCGTTGCCAAGCAGCTCCACCGATTTTTTCGCCCGCGTGATCGCGGTATATACCAGCTCCCGGGTCATGAGCGGTGCGTCGCGGTCCGGAAGGATCAGCAGCACCCGGTCGAACTCGGAGCCCTGGCTCTTGTGCACCGTCATGGCGAAGGCGCTCTCGTGCTCGGGGAGCCGCAGCGGCAGCACCTTGCGCATCCCGGTCGTGCCGCTGGGGAAGAAGGCACGCAACTCAAGATTCGACTCCGGGTCGGGTAGAATCAGTCCGATGTCCCCGTTGAACAGCCCCAGGTTGTAATCGTTTCGGGTGATCATCACCGGTTCCCCTGCGTACCAGCGTCCCGAAGGCTTGATCAGCCCCGCTTTTGCCAGGCGCTCCTGCACCAGCCGGTTCACTGCCTCCACGCCGTAGGGGCCGCTACGCATGGCGCAGAGCACCCGGAACTGGCCGAACCGGGCGAAGGCGCCTTCGGGAGTGCGCTCCTTCAGGTAGGCGCCGTAGCCTGCCAGAATCCGCTTGGCGAGCGCCTCGCCCAGGTCGGCTGCCTGCGGGGTTTCGGCAAGTGTGATGTCCGGCAGCCCGGGGTCCTGGAATGCGGCCAGGGCCGCGGCGCCATTGCCAGCGTTCACCAGGGCGCCGACCTTGCCGATCCCGCTATCAGAGGAGAAGCGGTAGCTTTTCTGCAGTTGTATGACCGCGTCGCTCAAAACGCTCGCGCCGCCTTGCTCAGGCAGCAGGTCCCCGGTAAGCTCGCAGGCGAGTTGCGCGAAGGGGGCGGAAAAGCCGTGAATTCCACCGGTGTCGCAGATGTCGCCCAGCACCGCGCCAGCCTCCACCGAGGCCAGCTGGTCGCGGTCGCCCAAAAGTATCAGCCGGGTGTCGTGACGCAGGGCATCGACCAGTTTGGCCATGAGCGGCAGCGAGACCATGGAGGCCTCGTCCACGATCACCAGGTCGTAGGGGAGCGGATTGTCGCGGCCGTGCCGGAAGCTGCAGGAACCTTTCAGGTAGCCGAGCAGCCGGTGGATGGTGGAGACCTCCTCGGGGATCAGCGCGCGCACCTCCTCGGAACATTCCACCCCGCCCAGGATCGACTCCTTGAGCCGCGCCGCGGCCTTCCCGGTGGGAGCCGCCAGGGCGATGCGGCAGCTCTCGCCACCCTGCTGCTCCAACAGGAGCGCCAGCACCTTGACGACGGTGGAGGTCTTGCCGGTGCCGGGCCCTCCCGAGATGACGCAGAAGCGCCTGCTGAGGGCGGCCAGCGCCGCGACCCGCTGCCAGTCGGTCTCGGTTCCGGCGCCCCTGGGGAAGAGGCGTGCCAGCCCCGCCTTGAGGAGCTCGCGGTTGAACTCGGTGCCGGCTCCCCGCTTCAGGATGGCCGCCGCGAGTTCGTCTTCGTAGCGCCAGTAGCGGTGCAGGTAGAGCCTGTGGGAGTCGTCCAGGACCAGCGGTCTGAAGTCGCCCGGCGCGCCGACCACGGTGAACTCCCGCAGCCGCTCAACCCAGTCCTCCAGGCTCTTTATGCCGTAACCGGCAGCCGAGCCGTCCTGGAGGGCGCTGCCAAGATCCAGGCAGACGTCTCCGGCCACCACCCCCCGGCTTAAAAGGGTGGCGGCAGACTTTAGGTGCGGGTCAATGCTGCCCGCCTGCCGGCAGATGAAGGAGGCGAACTGGTGGTCTATTTCGTTAAACTGAACCCCGTCTGGAGTCATGGTGAGCCTCCCAAGAGCGCTCCGGAGAGCTCCTCCACGAAGCGCTTGGGCGGCCGGTCGGTGAAGACGCCGTTCCCCGTGCCGTCCACGCCGCGCAGAAACAGGTAGAAAATCCCGCCGAAATGCGTGTCGTAGTCGTAGCCCGGTATGCGCAGCCGCAGGTAGTTGTCGAGCGCCACGGTGTAGAGCAGGTACTGCAGCGGGTAGAAGCTGTGCTCCATCTCGCGGCGCATCCCCGGACCGTCGTAGTCGGCGGCGCTGTTGCCCAGGTGGTTCGACTTCCAGTCCAGGATGTAGTAGCGCCCGCCCTGCTGAACCACCAGGTCCATGAAGCCGCGCAGCATCCCCTCAACCGGCGTGAAGGAGAGGCGGCTGAAGAGTCCCGCCATGTCGACCGGGAATGCCTCGCCGCTACAGCGCGTGACGGCGCCCCGCAGGCGGTCCGAGGTGAGGCGGGCCAGCGGGAAGAAGAACTCCAGTTCGGTGAAGCGCTCCTCCAGGCCGATCTGCCCCAGGTGGAAAGCGTTTTCCCCCAGCGGCGCCCGCAACACGTTGCGCACCATGGCGCAGACCGCGTTGCACCAGTGCGGCTCAAAATTGTGCTTGCCGAGCAGTTCGGTCACCAGCGGCTGGAGCGCGTGCGCGGGCGCGGTGAAGTCCAGCCGCTCGAAGATCTCGTGCAGGAAGATCCCCGCCTTGGCCCCCCTGGGGAAGGCGAATATGCCGCTCGGCTCGCCCAGCGCCGGGTCCGCCGGCTCGCTGCGGCTCCCCTCGTCCCGGTCCGGAAGCTCGGCGGCGTAGTGGGGCCGGGTGGAGAGCGAGGTGAAGCTCGCCACGCGCCATTCCCGCGCGATGCTCCCCTGGAAGCGCCGGTAGTCGAAGCTGGTTTCCTCGGGTGCCTCGGGGTGGTAGGGCAGCAGGTCGACCCCGGGAATCGGGAGCACCTCGATCGCCCCATCTGAGGAGTGCGCCAGGCGGTGAAGCTCTTCCAGCATCGCCTCGTCGCTCAGGGTAATCTGCCCCTTGACCGCCTCGGTAGTGGGATGCAGCAGGTAGTTGAGGGCAGAGTCCCCGGCGTCCTTAAAGGCGCCCCAGACCAGGTAGCTGCGGTGTTTCCCACGGGTGAGCGCCACGTAGAGCAACCGCAGGCTCTCGGCCAGGCTCTCGCGCCGGGCAAGGTCCTGGTGCGCGGGAAGCTCCGCCGAGCCGATGTCCAGCACCACCCGCCCCTGGTCGTCGTGAAAGAGCGCCGTCTGGTCCTTCCCTGCGTACTCGGCCCAGCTAAAGGGGAGAAAAACGATCGGGTATTCCAGCCCCTTACTTTTGTGGATGGTGACCAGCTGCACCGCGGCCTCGTCGGTCTCCAGGCGTATCTCGTGCTCTTCGCTCTTGGGCTCCTCGGAGATCCGGCAGGAAAGCCAGGCGAGCACCCCCTCCATGCCGAGGTGCCCCTTGATCTGGGCTTGGTGGATGGTCTCGACCAGGTGCAGTAGGTTGGTGAGCCGGCGCTCCCCAAGCGGGGCCGACAGCAGCCTGCCGCGTACCTGGCGCTTTTCCAGGAAACTGAGCGTCATGGCCAGGCAGCCGCTGGCGCCCCAGGTCTCGTGGTAGCTGCGGAACTCCTCCAGGACCTGCTCCCAGCCACTCTCGTCCCCCATGAGCCGCGCCAGTTCCGCGCCGGAGACCCCAACCAGGTCCGTGGCGAGGGCACCGCGCAAAAGCGCCTCGTGCCCGGGCTCGGCGACTGCGGTGAGCACCGTCAGAAGTTCCGTCGCCTCCTCCGAGTCGAAGAGGTTGCCGGCTGAGCAGAGCACGCTCGGTATGCCGCGCTTGATGAGCGCGCGCTGCATCAGCTTCGCCTGCCGGTTGGCGCGCACCAGGACGGCGATGTCGCCCGGCTGCACGCCGCGCTCGCCGATCATCAGCTTGCCGCTGGAGCCGTCGCGCAGCAGACGGGAGATCTCGGAGGCGACCGTCTCCGGCAGCAGCTCCCAGGCGTCTCCCTTATTGATCGGTTTACCCGGCTCCCGGCGCGGCGCGAACCAGAGCTTGAGCGGTGCGGTGCCGACCCCGTCCTCGGTGAGCAGCGTCCGTTCCTTTGCCGCGGCGTCGACCGGGCTGAAGGGGATCTCCTCGAAGCAAAACGGGCAGTCGTGCGAGGAGAAGAGGGTGTTCACCCCGTGGATCAGGCGCGGCTCCGAGCGCCAGTTTTCCAGAAGGGTATGGCAGAGCTTTGTGTCCCGGGCCGCCCCCATGTAGGCGAAGATGTCGGCACCCCGGAAACTGTAGATCGCCTGCTTCGGGTCGCCGATCAGGAAGAAGGGCGCCTGGTGGGCGGCGGGGAAGATGGTGTCGAAGATGGCGAACTGGGTCGGATCGGTGTCCTGGAACTCGTCGATCAGGGCCGCCCGGTAGCGCTCCCGGATAAGTCCCGGCAGCGTCGAACCTGGGCGCGCCAGGGCCGCATGCAGGTCGAGCAGCAGGTCGTCGAAGGAGCGCACATTTTTCAGCCGCTTGCGCCCGGGGAGCTCGCTTGCCAGGTAGTCGAAGAAGCCGCGCTGCAGCCCGAGCAGCCAGTCGCCGGTGTCGCACGGCTCCTCCGGCAGGTCGGGGATGACGCTCGCGAACGGGTCGCCGCTGATGCGCCGCGCCATGCCGAGCAGGGAGGCGGGGGAAAGCCGGGCGGCGTTGGCCGCCTCGATCCGCTCCAGAGGTGCGCCGTAGCAGTTGATGCGCCAGTAATCCTGCGCGATCTCGCTCAGGATGCTCCCCTGATCGGTCAAAAGCTCCGTGTTGCAGAGCGAGCCGCTTTCAAACGGGTTCTCCTGCAGGGTGCGCTGGCAGAAGCCGTGTATGGTGAAGATGGCCGCCTCGTCGAAGGAGCGCACCGCGACCGCCAGCAGGCGCCGGGCCTCGGCGTGGTCCGGGATGCGCTGCAAAAGGCCGGAAAGCAGCGGGTCGCCGCTCTCCCCCTGCTCGAAGGCGCCCTCCGCCTCCTTGAGCCTCTTCCTGATCCGTTCCCTGAGCTCCTTGGTGGCCGCCTCCGTGAAGGTGACCACCAGGATAGCGGAGACGCCCAGACGCAGTTCCAGCACGAGCCGGAGATACACGCCGGCGATGGTGAAGGTCTTGCCCGTGCCGGCGCTCGCCTCTATCAGGTTGCGTCCGGCAAGCGGCGTATGTAGCAGGTCGAATCGGTTCATGACAAGGCTCACTTTTTCCCCTTTCCGGTCTGGTGCCCGAGAAAGGGTCCCCATACTTCCAGCGCGGTTGCCATGAATTCGGCGTCCAGCGGCTCCTCGTCTCCGAAGCAGCGCCGGTAGTGGCGGTCGTCGGCCTCCCCCGGATAAAAGTCGCTGCCGTGCCATTTGCCCCGGGCGTCGGAAAGCGCCTTCCCAGCCTTTTTGGGATCCCGGGCTTTCTTGGCGTACTCGAGGGAACTCGCCGGAAAGAAGCGCACCGGGAAACTCATCCCCTTCCGGTAGAGCGCGAGGAGCCCGGACAGTAGCTCCCGGCTCCCCTCGATGGGGGGCAGGTTGACGGTTGTGTCGGCTGCGAGGAAGCTCGCCTGGCGCGGATATCCCGGGGCGCCGGCGGCGTTCAGGGCGAGGTGCTCGACCCAGAGCTTCAGCTGGTCCTTTGCCTTGAGCTTCGTGTAGCGGTAGAGCAGCAGCCGGTCCGAGCGGAGCGAACTGATCCTCCCGGTCAGCCTGCCGTCGGGAAGTTTCAGGTCGATGTCGAGCGGAGGCAGCGGATCCCCGTTAGAGGCCTCGGCGACTTGGGCGGCGAACTCGACGGCCGAACCGCTCAGGCTCTCGAAGAGCGCCTCGCCGCACACCCCCGGCGGCAGGTCGCCCCGCCCGCAGGCCACGGCGAAAGGCGCCGCGACCTCATCCCCCGCGAGGAGCGCGGCGACGATCTCCTGCTCCAGCTGGTACTTGACCAGCGCGTTGAGGGAGAAAGGCTCGCACTCCTCCAGTGGCTCCGCCGCCTGTTCCACCCGGATGCCGAGCCGGCGCCGCAGTAGCTCCCGAGCCGGGTTGCACAGGAAGTCGACCAGCGCCTTCAGGGTGAGGCTCTCCTCCTCGAAGGGAGGGAGCGGCGCCCCGATGAAGGGGGGCAGCGAGCGCTGCGGGGCAAGCCGGGCCAGCGCCCCCCGAAAGTTCTGTTCGGAGTAGCTGAAAAGCAGCCCCGTCCCGGAAGTCCCATGACTCCCACTGAAGTACTTAGGGCTGAAGGGCTGCAGCGGGTGGCGCAGCACGGAGCCGCACGGCTTGCTGTCCGGGCCCTGGAAACCCTTGGCGAGATAGTCCAAGAGTTCGCTCACCAGCACGGAGGGAGGGAGCTCGCTATTGTCCTTGATGCTCTGGCCGAGGTAGCTTATGTGCAGCCGCCGGCGCGCCGACAGGAGCGCCTCCAGGAACAGGTAACGGTCCTCGTCGCGCGGCGAGCGGTCGCCGCGGCGCGGGGCACGCGCCATCAGGTCGAAGCCCTGGGGCGGGTTGCGGCGCGGGAAGGCCCCGTCGTCCATGCCGATCAGCGCCACCACCTGGAACGGTATGCTGCGCATCGGAAGCATGGCGCAGAAGGTAACCCCGCCGGTCAGGAAGCCAAAGCCGCGCTCGGACTGCCCCAGCCTCTCCTCGAGCCAGTAGCGCACCACCTCGATGCCGACCTCGCCCGCGAAGTCGCCCTCGGCGGCGCACTCTCCGAGTTTGCCGGCCAGGTCGGTGAGCGCGATCAGCTCCCGCTCCCCTTCCTCGTCGGGGAGCAGGAAGTCGGACAGGATCTCGCGCAGCGCCTCAACCCAGGGAGTGAGCCCGCGCGGGCGGGCCAGGGCGCGGGAGCGCTGGAAAAGCTTTTCGCAAAAGGAGAGGAAACGCCCGAGCACCAGGGCCACCCCGCCCTCCAGGTCGTCGAAGGGAAGTATCCCGTTGAAGAAGCGGTGCCCGTCGCCGTCCATGGCGTAGCCGAGCAGCAGGCGGTCCAGACCCGCCTCCCAGGAGTTCTCCCGGAAAGGGGGGAGCCCCTGCTCGCCACGCTGGGCGCCATCGATCCCCCAGCGGATGTTGGCGGACCTGAGCCAGCCGCGCACGATCTCCAGGTCGTCCCCGGTCATGGCGAAGCGCCGGGCGACCGGCGGGGACTCCAGGATGTCCAGTACGCTCGACACCCCGTACCTACCCCCGCAGAGCCTGATGATAGCGAGCAGGGCCTGCGCCGACTCCCCCTCGTTCATGAGGCTTCGGTCCGCGATGGAGTAGGGGATGCGCACCACCTCGCTCTCCGGCGTGCCGAACACGGCGCTGATGTAGGGGGCAAAGCGCTCGATATCCGGCGTCATGACGAGGACGTCGCGCGGCGCGAGGCTCGCGTCCCCTTCGAGGAGCGACAGCAGGGTGTCGTAGAGCAGTTCCACTTCGCGCATCGGCGAGTGACAGGAGTGCACCAGCAGGGAGAGGTCGTCCCCGGACACCGCGCGCTTTTCCTGGCCGCCGTCCTTCAACTCAAGGATATCGCCCTGGACCGCGTGCAGCAGCGAGTCGGCGGGGAGCTCGCAGAAGGTCTCCTTCAGGTCGGGATCGCCGCAGTCGCTGATGACCGCTTCGAAGAACTCCCGGCCGAGCTTGCCCCAGGAAGCGAGCAGCGGGTTGCCGGTCTCGTACCATTCCCCCTGGCTCAGACCCCGCTGCTCCAGGCGCGCTAGTTCGCGCTCCGAGACGATCTGCCCCCAGTACTCGCGGCACGGGTTCAGCAGAAAAAGGTTCACCTCGCTGTCCCGGGCGGCCCTGGCGAGGACCTCCAGGTGGAAGGGGGGGAGGGTCGGGATCCCGATCAGTGAGATGCGCGCCGGGAGCCGCCGCGCAGCCAAGGCCGGGCCCTCGCGCAGCTCGGCGAGCAGGCGGGCCCGGTGCCTTTGGGTGACCCCAGCGCTCAGGGCGCGCCAGAGCAGCGCCTGCCAGCCTCCCTCAGCTCCGGCCTCCCAGGAGAGGATCAGCTCCGGCCGGTACACCGTGTAGCGGTCGAAGGTGTCGGCGATGCGCGCCGCCAGCTGCATCCTCTTCAGCCCGTCCCGGTCGTCCGAGAGGTACCCGGAAATCTCCTCGAAGCCGGGTCGGCCGATTGATTCCAGTAACAGTCCCATGAGCCGCCAGGTCAGCACCTCCGGCTTGAAGGCGGGGCTTTCGGCGGGGCAGTCGGGGATTAAAGCGGCAAAGAGGGTCTCGACGATCTTGTTGGGGAAGGGGAACTCGCTGTTGGCCCAGACCCCGACCCGCCGGGCCAGTTCCATGGAGAGCCAGCGCTGCATCCCCTTGCTCTGGACCACGATGATCTCTTTGGTGAACGGGGTGCAGGGCTCCGGCAGCGGCGCGCGCACCACCCCTTCCAGGTCGTCGACCAGCAGCTCCATCCGGTTGCTTGTGTATATCTTCAGAGGCATGGCAGGCTTCCTTAGGGTAAGTTGACGAGGCAACCACCACGCCCGAGGCGGCGGTGGTTTTGACACGTGCGAACTGCCTGTATTTTGCTGCGCTTCGACTCCGCCCGGCGAACGGAAGGCTGAGCCAAGTCGCAGGGATACAAAGTCAGTAAGGAGTGTGCCCGCAACCGGGGCAAAAGCCGCTAAGAACGATATCATATCAGTGCCACGCTGTCTCGGTCAAAAATGAGATCGCCCCCATTGCGGTTCTCTCTGCCCATAGCCCGCCTGAAGAGTTGCAATGGCCCAGACTTCAAGTATATTAAATTTGAAAGCGTTAATTTTATCGGTCTGCCAGCAGCCAGGTTGTTCAAAGCTAGGCAGTTAGCCGGGCGCCGGACATTCAGGGAGGGCCGCATGAAGCTGATTAATGAAGAGACCATCGCCCGAGCCTACTACATGGTGAAACCTTTTATGTCGCGCAGGGTGCAGATTGCCCTCAGGAGCTTCGTGGCGCGCCAGAAAAGGAAGCTGTACCGGGAAGTCTGGCCCATAGACCGCTCCGCCGGAACACTGCCGCCGGACTTTGCCGGCTGGCCCGGTGGGAAGCGCTTCTCCGTGGTTTTGACCCATGACGTGGATACGGCGCGCGGGGTTACGCGCACCCAGCAGCTCATGGAGCTGGAGCGGGAAATGGGGTTTCGCTCCTCCTTCAACTTCGTGGCCCGGGATTACCATCTCCCGCCGGAGATTCGCCACCATCTGGTGCAGCACGGTTTCGAGGTCGGGGTGCACGGCCTGGAGCACAACAGGAAGCTGTACGAGTCGGCCAGCAGCTTTGCCGAGCACGCCAAGGGGATCAACGGCTACCTCAAGGAGTGGGGGGCTGTCGGGTTTCGTTCGCCCTGCGTGTACCACAACTTCGAATGGCTGCACGGGCTGAACATAAGCTACGACGCCTCCTCCTTCGACACCGACCCGTTCGAGCCGCAGTCTGACGGGGTCGGTACCATCTTTCCGATCCTGCAGAGGGGAGAGCTGCCGGCAAAGGGGTACGTCGAGCTCCCCTACACGCTCCCGCAGGACTTCACCCTGTACATCCTGTTCGGGGAGAAGGATATAAGGGTCTGGAAGCAAAAGCTGCGCTGGATCGCGGAACAGGGCGGCATGGCGTTGCTCAACACCCACCCGGACTACATGTGTTTCGACGGCCGCCCCAATTTCGACGAATACCCAGCGGAACTGTACCGGGACCTGCTGATGCACATCCAGGGGGAGTACCGCGGCGAGTACTGGCATCTGTTGCCTCATGAGATGGCGACCTACTGGAACGGGGCGGCCTCGAGGTAGCTGTCAGCTTCGGGCCGTGAGAGGAGGCACGCCGTTTGAAAGGAAAGGGGTGGGGGAAGTATTGAAAGGGTTAGCGTGGCTGCTTTGCCTTACCGGCGTCTATGGGATGTTCCTGGCCGCCATCAGCATCTTGAACTGGTCCGGCGCGGACCGCTTCTGGTTGGGAGCCCTGAACCTTTACCTGCCCCAGGCTCTCTGGGCGGTCCCCGGGATGGTCCTGACCGTTTTGATCTTCCAGGCGGGGCGTTCCTGGAGCTGGCTCCCGATATTATGCGTCGCCTGGGTGCTGGGTCCTCTCATGGGTTTCTGCTGGTCGCCGCAGCCGGGGAAAGCCCTATCGGACCCCGTGACCGTGCGGGTCATGACCTGGAACATCAAGTATGGCAGTTACGACCTGGCGCCTCTCATGGCAGAGATCAGCCGCAGCCGGCCCGATGTCGTGCTCTTCCAGGATGCTGTCACATCGATGAACGCCGAACTGGGAGACTATTTCAGGCAGTGGCAGGTGCGCTCCCACGGGCAGTTCGTCATCGCGAGCAGGTACCCGCTCTCCGAGTTGGAGGTGCATCCGCTGCCCGCAACCGGAGAGGGGCAGGAGTACCTGCGCTGCCGAATGCGCATCGGGCAGTCGCTGGTCACCCTCTACAACGTCCATTTCAGAACGCCGCGCTGGAGCCTGAACGCATTCAGGACGGCGCGGACCAAGCCCTGGTACCTGCCGGAAGCAATCCAGATCTTCGACCACAATATCAACACCCGCCTGGCACAGGCGGCCTCGGTGCATGCCGACCTGAGCCGGGAAAAGGGGCCGGTCATCCTCGCGGGAGACCTGAACTCCCCCGACGCCTCCCGGGTCTGCGCCACGCTTCGGGACGCCGGGCTGCAGGATGCCTTCGCCCGGCGGGGCAGAGGCTACGGCTTCACCTACGGGCAGTTACTGTTCAAGCACAGGCTTCCCTGGCTCAGGGTCTCCTGGATGCGCATCGACCACATCATGACGAGCGCCCACTTCCGGGCCGAGCGGTGCTGGGCCGGCACGGGGGAGGCTTCGGACCATCGGCCGGTGCTGGCCGACCTGGTTCTGCAGCGCCCCTGAGAGCGAAGCGACCGGGGCCTTTGGAGCGCTCCCCTGCCATAGTATTTGCAGTTTTCCGGAGGTCGTGCTAGTTTGCACACCCGATGCACAAACCGGGCGGCGTGGTAAATACTCTGGACCGCTCGAAAATCGGAGCCAATCAGCATGTTAATTCTCACCCTCAACTGCCGGAGGTTCTCCGCGCAGTACCAGCTTTTCGACTGGCGGCACCGGGTTGCCCTGGCGAGCGGCAAGGTGGAGCGGGTCGTCGTCGGGGACTCCTTCATCACCCACAAGGTTCCCGGACGGCCTGACCAACACCGCGAAGGGGAATGCGGGGACCACCGCGGCGCGCTACAGCTGATCCTTGCCACCCTGACTGACCCCAAGATCGGGGTGCTGACCGGTGTCGGCAAGATCCGCGCCGTCGGGCACCGGGTCGTGCACGGAGGTGAGAAATTCACCCGCTCCGTGCTGATCGACGAGCAGGTGACCGAAACCATCAGGGAAATGGCGGATCTCGCCCCGCTGCACAACACCCCGAACCTCGCCGGGATCCAGGGGGCTCGGGAACTTCTCCCCGGCGTGCCGCAGATCGCCATCTTCGATACCGCCTTTCATCAGACCATGCCGGAAGCCGCCTTCATGTACCCGCTTCCCTACGAGTGGTACCAAATGCACGGCGTGCGGCGCTACGGCTTCCACGGGCAGTCGCACCTTTATGCCGCGCGCAGGGGAGCCGCACTGGCCGGAGTGGAGCGCGAGCGCAGCAACCTGGTGACGGTGCACACCGGCAACGGCGTGTCGCTTTGCGCGGTGCGTAACGGTAAGTCGGTGGACACCAGCATGGGGCTCACCCCGCTTGAAGGGGTGATGATGGGGAACCGCTGCGGCGACATCGATCCGGGGATCATCCCGTTCATGATAAACCAGGCGGGAATCTCGGCGCGCGAGCTCGACCTTTTCCTGAACCAAAAGAGCGGACTGACCGGGATCGTGGGGCGCCGGGTCACCCGACGGATGCTGATGGACGAGGCGCGGGACGGCGACGAGCGCTGCCGGTTGGCACTCGACATGGAGTCCTACCGCCTGCGCAAGTACCTGGGAGCCTACCTCGCCGTCATCGGCAAGCCCGATGCAGTCGTCTTCAGCTACGGCGAGGGGTGGAAGGACTGGCCGGTGCGGGGCATGGCGCTCCAGGGGATGGAGCAGTTCGGCATCAAGGTGGACGCCGAGAGGGACCAGCTGGCGCTCACGGGGGGAGGTGAGATGCTGATCAGTGCCGACGACTCTCCGGTGAAGGTCTTCGTCATGCCGACTGGCGAAGACATGGTGCTGAACGAGGATGTCGCCTCCCTGCTGGGCTGGAGATAAAAGGCAGGAGGTGGTCTCGGGAGGCCCTGGGACTAGGGACAAGCAGATAAGCAAAATAAAAGGGGCGCCCGGTTTTCGGGGCGCCCCTTTTTGATGTCTTGGTTAGCGGCAACTAGTCGAATAGCCGTATGCCGGGCTACGGCGGATTTCTTAGTAGCGCACCCGCTCCAGGAAGTCCTGCACCAGCGGGGTGAAGGTCTCGTGCTCCAGCAGGAAGGCGTCATGCCCGTAGGCGGAGGTGATCAGGTGGTATTCGACGGGCTTATCCAGCCTTTTGAGCGACTGCACCATCTCCTCGGTCTGGGCCGGCGGGTAAAGCCAGTCCGAGGTGAAGGCGAAGAACTGCAGCGCGGCGCTGACCGGGGCGAACGCCTCGTCGATGGACTCGCAACCCGATGCGACGTCGTAGAGGTCGAGCGCCTTGGCGAGGTAAAGGAAGGAGTTGGCGTCGAAGCGGTCCACGAAGTTGTAGCCGTTGTAGTTGAGGTAGCGCTCCACCTCGAACTGGCCGAAGAAATCGAACTGGCCGTCGCGCGCCGAGAAGCGGCGACCGAACTTGGCGGTCATCGACTCGTCCGAGAGAAAGGTGATGTGCCCGATGCCGCGGGCGAGCGCCAGGCCGTCCTTCGGGTTCTTGCGGTACTCCCCTTTCTTCCAGGTGGGATCGTTGAAGATGGCCCAGCGGGCCACGGCGTTGAGCGAAATGGCCTGGGCCGAGGGGCGCGGCGTGGTGGCGAGCACGACCGCGGAGGCGACCCGGTCCGGGAACTGGGTGGCCCACTCGAGCGCCTGCATGCCGCCCATGCTGCCGCCCAAGACACAGAAGAGCCGCTCTATGCCGAGCTTGTCCATGAGCAGCGCCTGGGCGCCCACCATGTCGCGTACCGTGATGACGGGGAAGGTGAGGTTGTAGCGCTTGCCGGTCTTCGGGTTGATGGAGGTGGGGCCGGTGGAGCCGAAGCAGGAGCCGATCACGTTGGAGCAGATCACGAAGTAGCGGTCGGTGTCGAGCAGCCTGCCCGGGCCGACAATTTCGTCCCACCAGCCGGCCCTCTTCTCCTCCGCGTTGTAGCGGCCGGCCAGGTGCGCGTTCCCGGTCCAGGCGTGGGTAACCAGGATCGCGTTGGAGCGCGCCGGGTTCAGAGTGCCGTAGGTCTCGTAGGCGATCTCGATCGGGCCGAGGATTCGGCCGCTTTCCAGGCGCAGCTCCGTTTCGAACCGGGTGATTTGTTCAGTAACTATGCCGTAGGACATGTCTCTCTCTTGTTTCGATGGCGGCGGGGGCCGGCGCCTTGACGGCAAAAAGCCCCATCTCTGGTGCAGAGAAGGGGCTTTTTGGGTGTCAAAAGTTCAAAGCGCCTTTCTCATCTTCGCCTTTCGGCAGGATTTAGCACCTGGCGCCCCTTACGGGGCCGGTTGCTGTGGTTTCGCAGGGCCTTTCCCTCCACCACTCTAGATAAGCAGGTCTTTCTATTCAATTTTGATGAAGAATAAGGGAGCCGGGTCTTTTTGTCAACGCCAAATTGACCGGCTGCGCCACGCTAGGTGGCCGAGTCGATCGCCTGGAAGACGGCGCAGAAGTCCTGGTCGGAGAGTCCCAGCGCCCGCGCCCTCTTGAAGCTTTCATTGGCTGCGGCAGCCGAAAAGAGCGGCTGCCCCAGCGTGTCGCCCAGTGCGACTGCCAGGCGCAGGTCCTTTTGCATATGCTTGAGGGGGAAGGCGGCGGAGAAGGAGCCCTGCCCGATCTGGGCACCCTTCATCTTGAACATCGGGTTCGCCATGGCGCCGGAGTCGATGACGTCCAGCAGGTCGCTTGCTTCCAGGCCCGCCTTGGTCGCCAGCGCCAGGCCCTCGCAGAAGATGGTCATCATGCCTCCCATGACCATGTTCACGATGAGCTTCATCTGGGCGCCGTTACCGAGTGCGCCGAGATAGAGGGTCTTCTTGCCCATCTTCTCGAAGCCCGGCAGAGCCAGGTCGAAAAGCTCCCGGTCGCCGGCGGCAAGAATGATCAGGGTGCCGTCCTCGGCGGGCTTCTTGCTCCCCGAGACCGGCGCCTCCAGGAACCGGCCTCCCTTCTCGCAGATCGCCGCGCCGATGGCACTGGCGGTGCCGGCATCGACCGTCGACATGTCGACGTAGCCGCGCCCCTCGCCGATGCCGGCAAGCGCACCGTCCGGCGCAAAGCAGACCGCGTGGGCGGCTTCCGGGTCCGCCAGTATGGCGAAAGTGATGGGGCAGGAACCAGTTACCTCAGCCGGGGTGGACGCGACCTTGGCGCCCAGTGTCGCGAGTTCGGCGCATTTGTCCTGCGACCGGTTCCAGACCGTCACCTGAAAGCCTGCCTTGAGCAGGTTTTTAGCCATGGCGCTCCCCATGATGCCGAGCCCTAAAAAGCCGAAATGTTGCATGTTGTGTCCTCCGTTGAAGTTAATTGCAGTATATCGGTCCGATCCGACCGATCCGTCCCATCGGTTTTCGTCCGATCAACCAAGCCTCACAGCGCCTCACCGCGCCTCACCGCTCGCCTGTCGAGCAGACCTCACTGATCGGGCAGTTGAGGCAGGCCGCCAGGTTCTTGCCGTCGCACCCCTCGGAGATGCCGAGGTGGCACAGGGAAAAGTCGTATTTGACCGGGTCGGCCGGGTCGAACTCACGCAGTCGCGCCGTGATCTCCCGGGCCATGCGCCAGTCCGCCTGCTTGCGGCTGGTGAAGCCGAGGAATCCGCAGATCCGCTGGATGTGGGCGTCCACCGGGATGACCAGCCGGGCGGGGGAGATCCCCTGCCAGATGCCGAGGTCGATCCCGTCCGCCGGGCGCACCATCCAGCGCAGGTACATGCAAAGCCGCTTGCAGGCGCTCCCGGCGGCGGGCGAGGGGAACAGGAAGGGGAAGTAGGAATCCCCCGGTATCCCCCCCGTCCCGAAGACCGGGGCGAAGTCCAGCTGCTTGACCGCGCCCGTGAACCCTGTCAGTGTCCGTGTCACGTCCAGCTCCGCCTCGTCGTGGAAGCGCAGGAACCACCCCTCAAGCGAACCCGCCTCGCGCAGCATGGTCTGGCAGGCGAGGAGCAGGGCGCAGAGGTCGCGGCCGTCATTGAAGCGGTGCTTGAAGGAGGCAAAAGTGCGCAGCCCCTGCTTCGGGTCGAAGCGCTCCACAAAACGCCGGGGCGAGCTCCCCAGGGCGCCGAAGACACCCTCCAGGTTCCTCAGGATGATCTTCACGTTGCCGTATGCGAAGGCCGCCGCGATCAGGCCGGCTATCTCCTGATCCTGCGGGCTTTGATAGCGGTGGCAGAAGGAAAGGGGGTCGTTGGCCAGGTGTGACCGTGAACGCGTCGCGTAGAGCCCTTCGAGAATGGTTTTCAACTCCACGGCCGAGTTTCCTTTTGCTGCTTCATTGGACAATTGAGATTCACGCGATAGATTATCATAGTGGTATGACGAGCTGATAGCAAAAAGGGGGCATCATGAAGCTGGCAGAATTGTTTCCGGAGGGAGGGCGCGGTGTCATTGGCACGGCCGACGCGAACGGGGTGGTCAACATGGCGGTTTTCGCCATCCCGCACGTTATAGATGAGGAGACCCTGGCCTGGGGCTTCACCGAGGGGCGCAGCCTGGCGAACCTCAAGCAGAACCCGCATGCGAGTTACCTTTACCTGGCGCCGTCGCGCGGCTACAGCGGCTGGAGGCTGGCTCTTACCTTGAAACAGCAGGCGGGTGAGGGAGAATTGCTGGCGAGTATCCAGGATGCTGCGTCGCGGGCTGCGGGACCCCAGGCGGGTGCCGCGGTGAAGCATGTGGTCTATTTCAAAGTGGACGAAGTGCGCCCCCTCATGTGAGGGACGCTCACTTCTTGGCGCTCTCCAGGATGAAGGTGACCGGGCCGTCGTTCACCAGGGAGACCTCCATGTCGGCCTGGAAGATGCCGCTTTGCACCGGCACGCCGAGCTCCCAGACCTTCCCCATGAAGTAGGCATAGAGGCGGTTTGCCTCCTCCGGATCGGCCGCCGTGTCGAAGGAGGGGCGCCGCCCCTTGGCGCAGTTCCCCGCCAGGGTGAACTGCGAGACGGCAAGCATCTCCCCGTTAACATCCTGCAGGGCGAGGTTCATCTTCCCCGCCGGGTCGGCGAAGATCCTCAGGTTGACGATCTTCTCCGCCAGCCATTCCGCCTGGGTCGTGGTGTCGCCGATCTCGACGCCGAGCAGCACCAGCACCCCGGGGCCGATCTCCCCGATGACCCTGCCGGCGACCCGGACCCGCGCTTCCTTCACCCGTTGGATGACAGCTTTCACTTAAAGACCTCCGCTGCGATTTTCTGGTAGACGCTCAGTGCCTCGGAGGAGAAAGCCACGAAAATCACCCGGCTCAGTTCGGGGAAGCGCGCCAGGGCGGCCTTGGCCTCTTCCAGGGCGATGCGGCAGGCCTGGTCCAACGGGTAGCGATAGACCCCGGTGCTGATGGCGGGAAAGGCGATGCTCTTGAGCCCCTGCTCGTGGGCGATCCGGAAGGAGTTGCGGTAGCAGTTGCGCAAAAGCTGCGGCTCGCCGTGGCTGCCGTCGCGCCAGACCGGGCCGACGGTGTGGATCACGTGGCGCGCCGGCAGGCGGTGGCCGCCGGTGATTTTCGCCTCGCCGGTGGCGCAGCCGGACAGGGTCCGGCACTCGGCGAGTAGCTCGGGCCCCGCGGCCCGGTGGATGGCTCCGTCCACGCCGCCGCCCCCCAAAAGCGAGGTGTTGGCCGCGTTGACGATGGCGTCAACTGCAAGCTTCGTGATATCCCCTTCGATGATTTCGATTTTTTCCCGCATGGCATACCTCGCGTGAAAACGGTGTCCGCAGCAGGGATTTCAGGACCCGGCACCCTCGTCAGGATACCCGTGTGGGTGCCCAGATTGCAGGGGGACTGTCCCCGCCAGGGGACTGTCCCCTTTGCAGGAACCTCAGGATTCGACCAGGCTCCTGAGCAGCGTCAGGTTGACCCGGTCCATCTCGTCGTCATCCCCCTTCGGGGTTTCGATGAACTTCGGAACCAGCGCAAAGCGCGGCTCATTCATGATAAGGCGGAAGGCCTCCAGGCCGAGGGCGCCGGCGCCGATATGCTCGTGGCGGTCGACCCTGCAGCCCAGCCCCTTCTTCGAATCGTTCAGGTGAAAGGCCTGCAGGGCGGAAAGACCGACCACAGCGTCGAATTCCTCGAAGGTGCGCAGGAAGCCGTCCCGCTCGGCGATCGGGTAGCCCGAGGCGAAGCCGTGGCAGGTGTCAAAGCAGACCCCGAAGCGCTCCCTGAAGGAGGATCCTTCGATGATCGCCTTCAGGTGCTCGAAGCGATGGCCGAGGTTGGTCCCCTGGCCGGCGGTGTTCTCCAGCAGCACCTTCCCGGTGAACTGGGGCACTTGCGCGAACAGCTGGTCGAAGGCCTCGCAGACCCGCTTGAGGCCGGTCTCCTCGCCGTCGCCGTTGTGGGAGCCCGGGTGCATGACGATCTTGCTGATCCCCAGGCGGGCGCAGCGCTCCAGCTCCTCCCGGAAGGCGACCAGACTCTTGTCCCGCACCTCACCGGGCGCCGCTGCCAGATTGATCAGGTAGATGTCGTGGCTTACCACGTCGGAGATCCCCGAGGCGGCCAGTTTCACTTTGAAGAGCTGGGCATCCTCGTCGGAGACCGCCTTCCCCTTCCATTGGTTGGCGTTCTGGGTGAAGAGCTGGATCACGTTGCAGCTAGCCGCCACCCCGCGCTCCGGGGCGTTATAGATGCCGCCCGCTATTGACATGTGTGCGCCTAACAGGTCCACGTAAACTCCTTTGCCAGTTCTGTTCTGATCAGCTCTGCCCGCGCCCGATACTCTTCGGGGCTCAGCAGCAAATCTTGGTGTGGTTCGCTCCAGTGCGGCCGGGGCCAGAGCGGGTCGCTGGAAAAGCGCGGCACGATGTGCCAGTGCATGTGGGGCGCCATGTTTCCCAGCAACTCGTAGTTGATTTTATCCGGCCCGAAGGCGTTGTAAAGCGCCTTCGCCACGACGCTCACCTCGGCCATGACCGCGTCGCGCACCGCGTCCTCCAGATGGAAGAGCTCGGTCACGTGCTCCTTGGCACACACGAAGCAATAGCCGGTGAAGAACTGGTCGCGGTTCAACGAGACCCTGGTATGGTGCAGCTCAATGACGCGCTGCTCGGGGTCGTCTTCCCATTTGGTGCAGATCGGACAGGTGGTCATGCGGGGGCTCCGGCTGGGGGATGGGGGGCGCCTGCTCCGTGGAGGCACGGAGCAGGTTTACCCAAAGGGCTCAAAGGACTAAAAAAGGACGCAAAGGACTCCAAGGACCCCGGGACAAAAGGGGCCAGGACGATCCCCTGCGGGACGTTAGATTTCGATCTCGCCGCTGAAGACCTCGACGGCGGGGCCGGTCATGTAGATATTGCCGTCGTCGCCCCATTCCATCTCCAGGTCGCCGCCTGAGAGGTGGTTCAGTATCCGCTTTTCGGTCAGCCCGTTCAGTACGCAAGCGGCGGTAACCGCGCTGGAACCGGTGCCGCAAGCCAGCGTCTCGCCGGCGCCACGCTCCCAGGTGCGCTGGCGCACCTCGGTGCGGGAGAGCACCTGGACGAACTCGACGTTGGTGCGGCGCGGGAACAGCTCATGGTTCTCGATGAGCGGCCCGTACTTCTCGACCTGAAAGGACTCGACGTCGTCCACGAAGATGACGCAGTGCGGGTTCCCCATGGAGGCGCAGGTGATGTCGAAGCTGGAATGCAGTATGTTGAGCGGCTGGGCCACCACCTGTTCGCCCGGGTTCCCCTGCATCGGGATTTCGGCCCTGGTGAGCCGGGGAGGTCCCATGTTGACCCGCACCTTCTCCACTTTGCCGTCCGACCCGGTCACCAGCTGCAGGGTCAGAATGCCAGCGCCGGTCTCGGCGCTGATCTCCTTCTTGGCGACGATGCCGTGGTCGAAGGCGTACTTGGCGACGCAGCGGATGCCGTTACCGCACATCTCGCTCTCCGAGCCGTCCGAGTTGAACATGCGCATCCTAACGTCGGCCACCTCGCTCGGCATGATCAGGATCAGCCCGTCCGAACCTATCCCGAAATTGCGGTTGGAAACCTTCACGGCGACCGCAGCCGGGTCCTCTATCTGCTCGACAAAACAGTTGACATAAACGTAGTCGTTGCCTGCACCCTGCATCTTTGTGAATTTCATGTGGAAAGCCCCCGAATGGAAAGTATCTCTCTCTAATAGCAAAAAGCGCAGGGTCCAACAAGAAAAAACCGGAGTTACTTGACCTGCGGGGGTTCTTTTAAGTAAGATCGGGAAAAAGATTCACAATGGAGGATTTATGGAGCTGAAGAACCGGATCTGGATGAACGGGAACCTCGAATGGTACGCCTACCTTGGCGAGAACGAGGTGTTTCTCGGCTCTCGGGAGGTGCCCATCCCATTAGAGGAGGGGGACAAGTGGACTAACGTTTACGGCGACGTCTTTCAGGTAGTCGACAGTGAGATCGTGCACCTGGAAAGGGTGGAGCCGCCCCAGCGCTACTGGTAGTAAGTCACACTGCGCCCTGCGGAAAGCCCCTGGCGCGTGCCGATAAATTCTTGACATGAAACCTGTGGTATTGTAGGCTCGCTTCAGCTACCAGAGCGGGGGACTACTATGAGACTATCCACCAAGAGCCGATACGGGCTGCGGGCGCTTTTCGACATCGCCTACAATGCGGGGGCGCAGCCGGCCCAGATCCAGGACATTTCGCGGCGACAGGATATCTCGCCACGCTACCTGGAGCAGATCTTCCAGGGGCTGAAGAAAAACGGAATTCTGAAGAGCAAGCGGGGACCCCAGGGGGGCTACTGCCTCGCCAAGAGTCCCGACGAGATCACGGTCCGGGCGGTCATCGAGGCGACGGAGGGGGACACCCTGATCGTGGACTGCGCCGGCAGGAAGAAGGGGGAGTGCAGCTTCGACGGCAGCTGCGTCACCCAGACGGTCTGGGAGGAGTCCAATAACCTCCTGAACCAGTTCTTCGAATCGGTCACCCTGAAGACGCTCTGCGAGCGGGGCGAGTCGCTCGGGATCAAGCGGGAGCAGGACCACCGATTCATGTATTTTATTTGACGGGAGATTAATGGAAGCGCTCAACGAGAAATACGTCAAGCTGCAGGGGATGCTGCGCGAGATGGGGTCGCTGCTGGTCGCCTTCTCGGGAGGGGTTGATTCGACTTTCCTGCTGAAGGTCGCCCTCGACACCCTGGGTTCTGACGCGGTCTGCGCGCTCACCGCCACCTCACCCACCTACCCGGAGTCGGAGCTCGCCGAGGCGAAACGCCTGGCTGGTCTCATCGGCGCGCGCCAGCTGATTATCGAGTCGAACGAACTGGAAATCCCGGGTTTTTCCGGCAATCCGAAGAATCGCTGCTACCACTGCAAAAGCGAGCTATTTCGCCTGTGCGGCGATAAGGGGCGCGAGCTTGGGCTCGCCTGCGTCGCGGATGGCAGCAACACCGACGACCTGGGGGATTACCGGCCGGGACGTACCGCCGCCTGCGAACTGGGGGTGCGCTCGCCGCTTCTGGAGGCGGGCCTTTCCAAGGGCGAGATCCGCGAGCTGAGCCATCGGCTCGGGCTCCCCACCTGGGACAAGCAGGCCTATGCCTGCCTCGCCAGCCGCTTCCCGTACGGGGTGGAGATCACCCAGGAAAGGCTCAGCCAGGTGGAGCGCTGCGAGGAGTATTTGAAGGGTGAGGGTTTCACCGTGTACCGGGTGAGGTTTCATCTGGAGAGCGCCCGAATCGAGCTGTCCGAGGCGGAACTGCCGCGCCTTTTGGAGCCGGCGCTGAGAAAGCGGACCCTGGAATTCTTCCGCGCCGCCGGCTTTACCTACGTCTCGCTCGACCTGCAGGGGTACCGCACCGGGAGCATGAACGAGACCTGAAGGTGAACCTGCACCTACAATGAACCTAAAACCTAAACCTGCAGAGAACCCCTCGCCCGCCGGGAGAGGGGCAGGGGTGAGGGCGCTGCCACGAGGTGGTAGCTAGTTAAAGCTCTACGGTCAGCCCCGGGTGCTTCGCCGTCGACTTGGGGACCGTGATGGTCAATACGCCGCAATCGCAGGAGGCGCTGATCTTAGCGCTGTCCAGATCGAGCGGCAGCGAGAAGCTCCTCTGGAAAGGTCCGAAGTAGCGCTCGATCCTGTGGAAATTCTCCTTGCGGATCTCCTTGCCGTGCCTCCTCTCGCCCCTGATGGTCAGGGTGTTCTCTTCGATCCTGATCTCGATGTCCTTTTGCTCCATGTCCGGCAGTTCGACCTTGATGGTGACCATGGTCTCATCCTCGTAGATGTCGGCCGCCGGGTGCCAGACCCCCTCCCGGATCTCCTCGCCGACCTCCCTGGTCCAGGCCATGTCCAAGAGACGGTTCATTTTGTCCTGCATGCTGCGCAGCTCGCTTAACGGGTTGTATTTGACGATCGCCATCGTCCACCTCCGGTTGTGCCGGGAAGCCAGCCGCCCCCCATGTCGTGCAAATTAAAGGGGAGAGAGCCGTTCCCTCAAGCCCCCTCCCCGATTCTTACCCGGCCCCAACGGCCTTAAATTCGTTTCCCTTTCGGTACGGTGTGTTTCAGCTTCTTGGAGCCGTCGTAGAGGTTTTGCTTTGTCAATTCCCGCTGTGCCTTCAGGTCTTTTTTCTCGTAGTCGATTTCCAGGTTGATTTCCACTTGTTGCGCAAGTTGATCGATGGCCACTTCTTCTTTCTGTGTCATGCGGACTCCCCTTTTCACCTGGTTGTTAACGTCGACGCCTATGCTGTTCTGACCCTACGCACCCCCTTTTTAGTTTCCCAAATCATAGCAGTTATTGGAGTTATTGCAACAACATTTCGCCTTGAAGCCCGCCAGGTTATCGGCTACTATGACGAAGGAAAAAACATATCATGAGGAGAGTTTATGCTGCAGTATAAGGTCGTTGAGCTGTCCAGCGTTTCCGAGGAAACCATCGAGGAGGCGCTCAACGAGTGGACCCCCAAGGGGTGGCATTTCGACACGATGCAGTTCGCCATGCGCGAGTCGAGCAAGCGTCCCGCCATGGCGTTTCTGATCTTCACCAGCGAGGTGCCCTAAGTGACGACCGAGAAAGAGACTTTGTTCCTTCTGGATGGTTCGTCCTACATCTACCGCGCCTATTTCGCCATCCGTCACCTGAGTTCCCCGAAGGGCTTCCCGACCAACGCCCTGTACGGCTTCACCCAGATGCTGTTGAAGGTCATGAAGGACCACACCCCGGCCCACGTGGCGGTGATCTTCGACGCCGGGAAGCTTACCTTCCGAAACGAGCTGTTCCCCGCCTACAAGGCGACCCGCTCCGCCATGCCGGAGGACCTGGCCCAGCAGATCGAGCCGATCAAGCAGATGGTGCGCGCCTTCAACATCCCGGCCCTGCAACTGCCGGGCTTCGAGGCGGACGACATCATCGGCACCATCGCCCGCCAGGTCGAGGCGCAGGGGATGAAGTGCGTCGTCGTCACCGGTGACAAGGACCTGATGCAGATCGTGTCGGAGGACGTGACCCTGCTCGACACCATGAAGGAGAAGACCTTCGGGATCGCCGACGTGGTGGAGAAGTTCGGGGTGGAGCCGGCGCGGGTGGTGGACGTGCTCGCCCTCTGGGGGGACGCCTCCGACAACATCCCGGGGGTCCCGGGGATCGGCGAGGTGACCGCCAAGAAGTTGCTGCAGGAGTTCGGCTCCCTGGACGAGCTGTTGGCCCGGGCAGGCGAGGTGAAGGGGAAGAACTCCGAGAAGCTGGTGGAGTTCGCCGACCAGGCGCGGCTCTGCCGCACCCTGGCCACCATCGACTGCAACGTGCCGATCGATTACTCCATGGAGGATCTGGCGGTCTCCCCGCCGGACACCAGGCAGCTTGCCGAGCTTTTCCGGGAGTACGGCTTCACCACCCTCATGAAGGATCTGACCAGCAGCCCGACGCTCTCCTGCGAGCAGTACCGGGTCGTGCTGCAGGAAGACGAACTGCATGCCCTGGCCGCCGAACTGGCGCGCCACGGCGCCTTCGCCGTCGACCTGGAGAGCACCAGCCTGAACCCGATGGAAGCGCGCATCGTCGGCTTCTCGGTGAGCTGCCAGCCACACCAGGCCTGGTACATCCCGGTCGGACACCGCTACCTGGGGGCCCCGGAGCAGTTGACGGAGGCGCAGGTGCTGGAGGTGCTCGGCCCGCTGTTGCGCGACCCCGCGATCCGCAAGATCGGCCAGAACATCAAGTACGACTACCAGCTGCTGCGGCGCGCCGGGGTGAAGCTGGAGGGGGTCTGGTGCGACACCATGCTGGCCGCCTACCTGGAGAACCCGGGGCGCTCCAGCCAGGGGCTGGACGCCCTGGCCCTGGAATTCCTGGAGCACCGGATGATCTCCTACTCCGAGGTGACCGGCAAGGGGAAGGGGCAGCTGAACTTTTCCGAGGTGGACCTGGACGTGGCCGCCCCCTACGCCTGCGAGGACGCGGACGCCACCTACCTGTTGCACGAGATCCTGCTCCCTAAGGTTCGCGAGCAGGGGATGGAGGGGCTCTTCTTCGGTACGGAGATGCCGCTACTGGAGATCCTGGCCGAGATGGAGCTCACCGGGGTGAAACTCGACCTGCCGCTCATGAGGGAGCTTTCCACCGGGTTCGGGCACGAGCTCCTCGACCTGGAGGCGCGCATCCACGGGCTGACCGGCGGCCCCTTCAACATCAACTCTCCCAAGCAGCTGGGCGAGATGCTCTTTGAGCGGCTGGGACTCGCGGTCGGCAAGAAGACCAAGGGGAAGACCGGCTGGTCCACCAACGTGGAGGAGCTGGAGCGGCTGGCCGAGGAGCACGAGGTGGCGCGGCTGCTGCTTCTGTACCGAAGCGTTTCCAAGCTGAAGTCGACCTACACCGATGCGCTCCCCAAAATGGTCGACCCGGAGAGCGGCCGGGTGCATACCTCCTACAACCAGGCGGTCACCAACACCGGGAGGCTCTCCTCCTCCGAGCCGAATCTGCAGAACATCCCGATCCGCGGCGAGGTGGGGCGCGGCATCAGGCGCGCCTTCATCGCAGAGGAGGGGGCGCTGATCCTGTCGGCCGACTACTCCCAGATCGAGCTGCGGGTGCTCGCGCACCTCTCCGAGGACCGGGTCTTCTGCGAGGCGTTCGCCGCCGGCGAGGACATCCATCGGCGCACCGCGTCCGAGGTGTTCGGCATGTTCCCCGAACTGGTGACTTCCGAGATGCGGCGCCAGGCCAAGGTCATCAATTTCGGCGTCATCTACGGCCAGGGGGCCTTCAGCCTCGCCAAGGAGCTGGGCGTCACGCCGAAGCTGGCCAAGGCCTTCATCGACAACTACTTCGAGCGCCACTCCGGGGCGCGCAGCTTCCTGGACGGCTGCATCAGGGAGGCGGAGGCCTGCGGTTTCGTCACCACCATCCTGGGGCGCCGGCTCCCGATCCCGGACATCGCCAGCAAGAACGGCAACGTGCGCGCCTTCGCCCAGCGTAACGCCATCAACTACCCGATCCAGGGTTCCGCCGCCGACATCATCAAGGCCGCCATGATCGGGGTCACCCGCCGCATGCGGCGCGAGGGGGTGCAAAGCCGCCTCATCATGCAGGTGCACGACGAACTGGTGTTCGAGGTTCCCGCCGGCGAGCGCGAGCTCATGGAGGAGCTGGTGCGCAGCGAGATGGAGGGGGCACTCCCCCTGTGCGTGCCGCTCAAGGTGGACCTCAACTTCGGCCAGAACTGGAGCGAGGCCCACTGACCCGTTGCACTGCACCCGTTCCGCGGTAGACTGTCGTTTGGGCCGTTGAGGCGGCTTTTGGTAGCGGCGGGGGGGAGATGCACGAGGCTTTCGCAGAATATGCCAGCTATTTCCCGGTCGGGGGGCGGGTCCGGGTCGGCATTCCGCTCTCGGCCGGGGGGGCCTTCCAGGAGTGGGGGGTGGTCTGCTCGCTGGAGCGGGACCTGCTGGGGCTGGAGCTCTCGCGCGACTTCCTGCCGCGCGGCGCCGTGCTGGCGCTCGGCAACACCCTGGAGGTCCGATTTCCCGACCGGGAGGGGGGGCGCTGCTGCCGGGCCGTGCTGGTCGGCGAGGCGGTGGGCGGCTGTCTGGCGCTACGCCTGGTGGACGGGGTGGTTGCTTTCGAGCCGAGGGAATACTTCCGGCAGGATGTCTACCTCCCGGTGGATTACCGGATCCCTCCCAGCCAGAACTCCCTGGAGATCCGGGAGCACTGGCGCCAGGGGCGCCGGGACCAGGAGCTCGCGGCGCAAAAGCCCGAGCCGGGCGAGCCGCCGCAGCTCAGCGCCCAGCGGGAGGAGGTGCGCTCCCGCCTGGAGCGGCGGGCCGTGGCCCCCCCCGCGGCCGCCAATATGAGCGGCGGCGGGATGCGGCTCAGCATCCCCGAGCGGCTCGAGCCGGGCCTGCTGGTCGATCTGACCATCTACCTGCCCAACCCCCGCAAGGCGCTGGAACTGGTGGGCGAGGTCGTCGAGGTACTCCCTTCCCCCGGGACCGACGGTTTCAGCACGGCGCTGCGCTTTCGCTTTATCGATGAAGCGGACCGGGACCGCATCGTCGGTTACATCTCCGGCGAGCAGCTTTCCCAGCTCTCCAGGCTCGGCAGGGGTGGCAGGCCAACCGCTCTCCTCTCCGAAATGAGCCGCGGCACTCCCAGGCGGCTGCGGATTCTGTTCGGTCTGCTGATCCTGGCGGTGCTCACCGCCTTCCTGTCCCACTCCATCATCGCCAAGCGGGAGCGCGGCGAGAAGCACGAGATCGAGCGCATCTTCGAGGAGGGGATCGCCAGGTTCCTCACGCAGCGGAAGTGACCATCTCCATGGCATCCTCGATCATGATCTCCAGCTCGGCCAGCATGATCTCCTTGATCCCCAGCCCCTGCGCCTCGAAGGTCGCCGCCAGCATGAGGTTCGGCTCCGGGGCGGTGCCGGACAGGCCGAGCTTCCGGCAGGCGTCGTCCACCAGGCGCACCATGGAGAGCAGCACGTTGGCGGTGTCGCTTTGCTCCTTGTGGTGGTCCCTGACGATGACGCAGTAAAGCTCGGGGAGGTTCCATTTCTGCATCAGCTCGTAGCCGGTCTCAGCATGCATCGCCACCATGATCTCCGTGGTCAGCTCGCGCGACACCACCTTCGCCCCGGAGTCCGCCAGCTGGATCCCCTCCAGCACCTTCAGTATCAGCAGGCTCCCGATGTCGTGCAGCAGGCCCGCGATGAACGCCTCCTGGGCGAACTGCTTGTAGCCGGTCCGCTCGCAAAGCCACCTGGTGCCGATGGCGCACCCGATGGCGTGCCGCCAAAGTGCGAGGGAGTGGGACTTGAGCTCCGGTACCGCGAAGCTGTTGTAGCTGTTTTGCTGGCTGGCGAGCATGGCGACGGAGGCGATCTCCCGTGCCCCCAGGCGCACCACCGCCTCCGTGATGGTGGTGACCTTGGAGAGCCCGCTGAAGAAGGCGGAGTTGGCGAGCCTCAGCACCTGGCTGGTGAGCGCCTGGTCCTTGATGATGAGCGCCACCACCTGCTCTATGGTGAAGTCCTTGGTGGCAAGGATCCCCTGCAGCTTGAGGGCGATCGGGTGGAACATCGGCAGGTTGAGCGACTCCGAGCCGAGATGCTCCTTGATTACCTCGATAAACGGTCGTGTCTGCATCATGTCATTCTCCCAAAAGGTGCCGGATCTCGGCGATGGGCCGAGGCTTTCCGATGCGCGGCAGCAGCCGGACCGTGTCCTGCAACGAGACGATCCCCTGGGCCGCCTTGGAGAGCCCCGACTCCAGCAGGGTCACCATCCCGGTGGACTCGGTGGAGATCTTCCTGATCTCGTAGGAGGTCTTCTTGCTCAGGATGGCGTCCTTCACCAGCTCGTTCAGGATCAGCATCTCGAACACGCCGACCCTGCCCCGGTACCCGCTGTAGCGGCACTTGGGGCAGCCCCTGCCGATGCTGAACTCAGCGCCTCGCAGCTCCAGGTTGGAGTAGCCGATCCTCCTCAGCTCCGTCGGGGTCGGCAGGTAGGGTTCGGAGCAGTCCGGGCAGATGCGGCGCAGCAGGCGCTGGGACAGCACGCAGACGACCGTCGAGGCGATCAGGAACGCCTCGATGTTCATATTCATCAGGCGCAAGAGCCCCCCGACGCTGTCCTCCGTGTGGAAGGTGGTGAGCACCTTGTGTCCGGTGAGGGCCGCCTGGATGGCGGTCTCCGCGGAGAAGCTGTCCCGTATCTCGCCGAGCACGATGACGTCCGGGTCCTGGCGCACGATGTGCCTCAGGGTCTCCTCGAAGGTGACCCCGATCTTCGGGTTGATGGAGCACTGGGCTAAGTTATCCCCGAGCTTTTGGTACATCCTGGTACAAATTATTTCAGAGTTTTGTCATTTTAAGGTAGACAAGATTGAAAGGCTTGTGATAAGTTCTAGCTAAATTATACCAGTACAGGTACATCCAAATCTGTACGGAGGATAACATGTCTCTCCAAAAGTCTACATCCCACTTGGTCATCTACGTCTACTTCAAGCAGTTTGGCCGCCGGGAAGTTCCGATGGTTTTCTTAGAAAATGGCAAACCGGGATACATTATCAATCAGTGGATATTTAACCAGGTAGACCAGGCTGCGAAGCCCGCCCGCCTCACCTCCTATGTTGGGTCTATTTGTATGCTCTACGATTTATGCGTTGCCCGATTTGGTGTTGGACCACTTAGGGAAGAGGATCAATTGCGCCTAGTCCAAAATTTCATCGATGCTAGGGTTTATGGCACCGATGAACACTGCATCAAAAGCAACTGCGATCCACAATACGATTACCTTCACAGCCTTGGCTTGCACTGGAAGCCAACACGGCAGAGGAACGTAGCAATAAACCTCAGAGCAATAGATAAGTTTGATATATGGCAGGCGACATACCATGGTGCTGCCCTTCTCAACCCATCAGAAAAACGATTTATGGACAGGTATGAGGTGTATCGTGAACGAAAAATTAGAGAAAAATGGGACCCATTCCAATATCTCTTTGACACAAAAGAGCACACTAAACAGACACACGAGGCGGTAGTGCCGGAGTCTAAAGGATACGAGGAGGACAAAATAGGGGGCTACCGGAAGGAGAAGGCGTGGCCGCTGCACCTTTTCATCAAGCTTGTCGATTGTTGTACGAACCCACGGGACAAGATGCTGGTTCTTCTCATGGGAGGCGCGTCATTGCGAAGAGCCGAACCCCATCACCTTCTCGTCAGGGACATCGAGGGGCTTAATGAGTGGTATGAGGCCAAGGTACGCCTCGAACACCCAGTGATTGGCCGGGTCGAGTGGTACGAACGGGGGGATAAGGAAAAAAAGACCGGCACGAGGAAGAAGTTCTTTGAACAATGTTACAAGAACGAGTTCTTCTCAGAGGGGCACCCACTCAGAAACCTGATGCCACGCCCACTTTATGGCAAGAGGAATCAAGGACTAAATGCGGGTTTCAAAGGAATGACCTTCTCCGAGAGTGACTCAGGGTCACGATGGTTCGGCTCATTTGAGGACACAGGTGAGGAAGAGCCCTTAGATGCCGAAGGAAGCGATATACAGAATGCTATCTTTCAAGGAAACTATGCCCTTTTGAAGGGCAAGGCAGATGACCGGCCCTACGACGTTTACCACGCATGGTGGATCGATCCTCAATTAGGGCAGTATTTTTACCAATGCTTCCAAGAGTACATGGACCGGTATTACTACACAAACCCCTTCACGGGCAAACCGAATCCTACCAACTGGCCTTACCACCCATGGCTATTTATTAACATCGACCATAATGGCTACGGCTACCCTCTATCGTATACGGCTGTTACTAATATTTGGGCGCGCCTGAAGGCAAGGGTAATTAAATCATTCCCGATGGGGCCCGAGAGGGACAGGGTGATGATGATTGTGGAGGACCTTGCCTGGCACTCGTTGCGACATTTTTATGGCTACTATTGCGCCAACGTCCTAGGGCTGCCCGTAAGTATCGTCCAGGTCCTAATGCATCACGCCAATATAAATTCCACGCATATATATTATGGTTTGGCTAAGTCAACCATCAAAGAGGCAATAATAAGGGCGGTCCTCAAAAAACGTGGCTTGGAACTGGAGCATGTCATTCTCCCGAATACCCCCCGGCTAAAGTTTCCCGACCACTGGACCAATGACCATGTTAATGATCAACTACTTCAACTGCTTGGCCCCAAAGGAGGGATGAAATAATGGGAATAGTGACGGCTGACAGTTCGGGGCTAATTAAGTTAAAAGGATACTGGTCAGAGAAAGACATATATGTCAACGTATCGAATCAAATAGCACTGCTCAAGCCGGACATGTCTGCAAGCTGGGCTATTGACATTATCTGCAAGCACCTTGATAAAAAGCTTGAGGGGTGGACGAAAAAGGCCATCGAAAGAGGGTTGGTAAATAATGGAAACGGCACAAAACTAACAGAAGGTGAAGTAGCGAACAAGGTCGGGCGTTGTGGAGTGAGGTTCTCAGATTTCTCAAAAGATAATCCGAATATAAAACCTGGATGGTATCACGCTAACACTCACTCGTTAAGCTGTGCGCGTGTGTCAGCTGATCTTCAAGGTCAAGGAGCGAGTATTGCTGAGATAGCTGATGTTTTAGCCGAAATTTGGTTCTCAGAATATCGCTCCAAGCCTTATAAAGGCATCAGCCTGTAAATCGGCGTGCAATAATGACCCACTTTGGGGGGTAATAGGCGTCCAAAATTGACCCACCCCAGCACTTCCTTCATCCTGTCCGGATCAAACCGGAGGGGAGGAAAAAAAGGAGATGCTGA